>ERZ1643247.340-NODE-340-length-57888-cov-11.213771_pt1 | contig 57888 bp, 46 predicted proteins | sample MGYA00579264_ERZ1643247 | MGnify/ENA primary metagenome ERZ1643247 (study PRJEB29033, sample SAMEA4952262) | chicken gut metagenome | biome: Broiler Chicken; feature: Gastrointestinal Tract; material: Caecum | place: Ireland | collected 2018 | study: Broiler... | reverse complement strand
TCGGCCCTTATGAGGGCCAACCCAAACCACCACTTGAAGTGGTGGTTGTGACTTAAAAATATCCGCCGAACCGGAGTGCAAAAACGGTTCGGCGGGTATTTTTGAAATCTGCAGCTGTTATCCCGGTGTTTTTAACTGTACACCTTTTTGATGTTGTCCAGCCTTGAAGACATATTTCTCAGAAGAAGGTCCGCCAGCGTGAGAGCAGTCATTGATTCAACAACGACAACTGCCCGGGGAACAATAACAGGATCGTGTCTGCCGAGGACTTTGATCTCAGCATTTTCATGATTGACGTCCACTGTGTGCTGTGCCCGTGCAATAGAGGAAGTGGGCTTTATGGCAGCTCTGAGGATAAGACGGGAGCCATCGCTCATACCGCCGAGAGTTCCGCCGGCATGGTTTGTTTTTTTCAGGACAGCGCCTTTCTCAGAGAAAAACGGATCGTTATTCTGGCTTCCCGTGGATAAGGAAGAGGCAAATCCGTCGCCGATCTCCACGCCTTTTACGGCTCCGATGGACATGACGGCATGTGCCAGGAGCGCGTCCAGTTTGTCAAACACGGGTTCGCCCAGACCGGCTGGAAGACCTTCTGCGATGCATTCCACAACTCCCCCGCAGGAATCACATTCTGCCATAAGGGATGATATATACACGCCGGCTTTTGAAGCGGCAGCATTGTTTGGCATGTAGAGCGCATTTTCCGTGATTTCGGACATATGGTAATCTTCCTCCGGGATAGAGTAAGGTCCGACAGCTTTTGTGTATGCCTGTACACGGATGCCCAGTTCCTTTAAGAGGAGAGATGCGACAGCGCCTCCAGCCACCCGGCCGATCGTCTCACGGCCTGATGAGCGGCCGCCTCCCCTGTAGTCGCGGAAACCATATTTTTCTGTAAACGGATAATCGGCGTGACCGGGACGGAACAAAGCGGCAATGTTTCCGTAATCCCTGGAACGCTGGTCCTGATTCCGCACAACGAGAGAGATGGGGGTGCCGGTTGTTTTTCCCTCAAAAACACCGGAAAGGATCTCTACGGAATCGGATTCGTTTCGCTTTGTAGTATATTTGCTCTGCCCGGGTTTTCTTCTGTCCAGAAAACTTTGTATATCACTCTCTGAGACAGGGATGCCGGCAGGACAGCCGTCGATCACAACACCGATTCCCGGACCGTGGGACTCTCCCCATGTGGTGATGCGAAATATTGAGCCAAAAGATGAACCGCTCATAAATGAACTCCTTTCTATTCCTGTAAGGAATAAGACGTTTTTTAAGATATACATTACACTCCCCTGAGGGAGATCAGGTACAAAAACATTATCATTATATAGGACACCCTTGTGTCTTGACAAGAAAAATGCAACCTTTTTTCGCTCTGATATGTCTAATTTATAATGGGATGACTAACAAAAAACATAAATGTAACAGTTTTTAAGCAGATTTTAAGTTTTTGTGAATGGCTAATAATTTTCTGTACTTTTTTGAATAATCGTACTATAATGTTGCCGTAATATTGTATAAGGAAAGAGATGGGAAGGCTGATGAGCAAGAAAAGAAAAAGAAAACAGTCAGATATACATCAGGAAGATATAGAAATCCTCAGTGAGGATGGCTTTGAAGATGCCGGGGATGAAGATGCGGACAACTCTGCTGAAAGCAGTGCTGAAACGGAGACGGACCGGGCGGAAGAGTATCCTGAGGAAGCGGCTGAAGGAGACATTCTTGAAGAAGAGTCCGAAGAAGATGATGATCCTGCGGAAACAGACTCTGAGGAAGACGTGATTGGGGAAGAAGCAGAAGATCCAGGAGAAGGTCCTGAAGATATGAATCTGGAGGCGGAAGAAGTGGAAGACGGGGAGAACAAAAGAAAAAGGAGAAGAAGAAGGCGCAGGGCTGCAAAAAAGGACAGTGAAGATAAAAAAAGCTTCGGTAAAAAACCCTGGATCATAGCAGGAAGCATCGTGGGCGGGCTGCTTGTGATCTATCTCGGCATTTCCGCATTTTTTATCGGACATTTTTTTATAAATACGACGATAAACGGCAAAGATTTTTCCGGTAAATCAGCAGCGGATGTCGAGGAATACCTGAAAGAACAAGTTAAAGATTATGAACTTGAGCTGATCGAGCTGAACAATGAAACAGATGTTATTAAAGGGTCAGACATTTCTCTTGTGTATAAAGAAGATTCAAGCGTGGAGGACGCGCTGAAAAAGCAGAATCCTATTTTATGGGTGACTTCGCTTTTCTCAAAGTCCAGCCAGAATATTAATATCCAGGTGGATTATGATGAAAGCAAATTGGAAGAGAAGATTCAGTCTATTAAGGCGGTTACACAGGAACAGACAGAGCCGGCTTCGGCATACCCGAAGTTTGACGGTGAGTCTTTCGTAGTAGAGCCGGAAGTTTACGGGACAGCGGTAAATCTGGAGGTCCTCAGTGAAAAAATCAAAGACTATATCACAGAGTTTAATCCGACGCTGGACATGCTCGACGAAGAATGCTATAAGCTCCCGAAATATACCTCCGAATCTCCGGAAGTACAGGCGGCATGCGATACGATGAATCAGTACTGCAAGGCAAGTATCACTTATCCGATGACAGAAAATGTCGTAGTGGATAAAAGTCTGATCTCTACATGGCTGACATACGACGAAAATATGCAGGTGACATTTAATGAAGATGCGGTCAGGGAATGGATGAGAACTTTTGGAGCGACATATGACACTGTGGGCGCAACAAGAACGATCACTTCACCCAGCGGAAAAACAGTTGAAGTTTCCGGAGGTACATACGGCTGGTCGATTGATGAGGAGACAGAGGCTCAGAACCTGATCAACAGTATCAAGAACGGAGAAACAGCGACAAGAGAACCTGCCTACGCGCAGACGGCTGCGTCACATTCCGCACAGGACTGGGGAACTACATATATCGAAGTAGATCTTTCCGCTCAGCATATGTGGTATATCGTGGATGGCTCGGTCGCATTCCAGGCGGATGTTGTTACGGGACTGCCGACACCGGACAGGGCGACTCCGTCAGGAGTATATTCTATTCTTTACACAGAAAGGAATGCCACGCTGGTAGGCGAGAAAGACCCGGCAACAGGAGAACCAATCTACCGTACCCCGGTATCTTACTGGATGCCGTTTACATGGCAGGGGCACGGGTTCCATGACGCGACATGGCAGCCGGGATTTGGCGGAAGCCTCTATCAGAGTCTCGGCTCGCACGGGTGCGTGAACATGTCATACAGTGATGCCGGAACTCTGTTTGGAATGATAAGTGCGGGGACGCCGGTTGTCCTTCATTATTAATAAGCTTATTGCAGCAAATAACTGATACGAGGTTGAAAGGCATGTATGAACTGCTGAAAAAAGACGGCAAGGCAAAGCGCGGGCGTTTTCATACGGTCCACGGAACGATCGAAACGCCGGTATTTATGAATGTGGGGACAGCGGCAGCCATCAAAGGCGCTGTATCCACGGACGACCTGAGACAAATTAAGACACAGGTAGAACTTTCGAATACATATCATCTTCATGTAAGACCCGGGGATAAAGTTGTAAAGAAGCTGGGAGGACTTCACCGGTTCATGAACTGGGACAGGCCGATTCTTACAGATTCCGGCGGATTTCAGGTGTTTTCACTGGCGTCACTGCGGAAGATCAAAGAAGAGGGCGTGCATTTTCATTCGCACATTGATGGCAGGAAGATCTTTATGGGACCTGAGGAGAGCATGCAGATCCAGTCTAATCTTGCTTCCACTATCGCAATGGCGTTTGATGAGTGTCCGTCCAGTGTGGCAGAAAAAAAGTATATTGTGAATTCCGTGGAGCGCACGACCCGCTGGCTGAAGCGGTGTAAAGAAGAAATGGCAAGGCTGAATTCTCTTTCAGATACGATCAATCCTCATCAGATGCTGTTCGGGATCAATCAGGGCGGAATTTACGAGGATATTCGTATTGCGCATGCGCAGCAGATTACAGAACTTGATCTGGACGGATATGCAGTGGGCGGACTTGCGGTGGGAGAGAGCCACGAGGATATGTACCGTATCCTGGATGCAGTCGTTCCATATCTGCCGGAAAATAAACCGACTTATCTGATGGGGGTCGGGACTCCGGCAAATATCCTGGAAGCAGTGGACAGGGGAGTTGATTTCTTTGACTGTGTCTATCCGACCCGTAATGGAAGGCATGGGCATGTGTATACAAATCAGGGCAAGCTGAATCTGTTCAATGCGAAATATGAACTTGATGACAGACCGATCGAAGAAGGCTGCGGATGTCCTGCGTGCAGAAGCTATAGCCGCGCCTATATCCGGCACCTGCTCAAAGCAAAGGAAATGCTGGGAATGAGACTGTGTGTTCTTCACAATCTGTATTTTTATAATACGATGATGGAAGAAATCAGAGATGCTATTGACGCAGGGGAATACAAGATTTATAAGAAGAAAAAACTGGAAGGCATGCTGCGGGGGCAGTGACCGACAGAGACTGCAGCTGCTGTATTTGGCTGTATAACAGAGGATTTTCTAAAAATGCCTCTTGAAGATTGTCCGGTTTTTGTGTATAGTAATTTTATTGCGTATAGAAAGTTAGGAGGAAATCAAATGATGGGTGAATTATTGACCATGGTCGTTCTCTGGGCTGTCGTGATCGGTCTGATGTGGTTTTTACTTATGCGTCCTCAGAAGAAGGAGCAGAAGAGGGTCCAGGCGATGCTGGCCTCCATGGAAGTCGGCGACACGGCTCTGACAACAAGCGGTTTTTACGGAGTGATCATAGATATCACGGATGACGATGTGATCGTTGAATTTGGAAATAATAAAAACTGCCGTATCCCGATGCAGAAAGCTGCGATCGCTCAGATCGAGAAGCCGAACGCAGAATAAGGATTATGCTGTGAGTAAAGCAGAGAAAACTTGGCGAACAATGTCAGTTTTCTCTGTCTTTTTATTTTGAAGCAATAAGTGTGTATTTCCCGAGAATTAAAATATTTTAGAGCGCCCTCTATTTTTGAAGCTTAAATACTTGAAACACACCGGAAAATGCGGTATGATTAATATTAACATTTTGATTTGAAGGGAAGAGTGCTTATGGAAATGAAGATCGGAGTGATAAAAGGGGATGGGATCGGCCCTGAGATCGTGGACGAGGCGATGAAAGTCCTTGACAGGACCGCAGAGGTATTCGGCCATTCCTTTTCTTATACACAGCTTCTCATGGGCGGGGCGTCCATTGATGTAAACGGTGAGCCTCTTACAGAGGAGACTCTGGAGGCGGCAAAAGCGTGTGAAGCGGTATTGATGGGGTCGATCGGCGGAGATGCGAAGACATCCCCATGGTATCAGCTGGAACCCTCCAAACGTCCTGAGGCAGGGCTGCTGAAGCTCAGAAAAGGGCTGAACCTGTTCGCAAACCTGAGACCGGCAGTGCTGTATGAGGAGTTAAAAGACGCATGCCCTTTAAAGGAAGAGATCGCGGACAGGGGCTTTGACATGATGATCATGAGAGAGCTGACCGGCGGGCTTTATTTCGGAAAGCGCAGCACATGCGAAGAGGACGGAGTGCTTGTGGCGCGGGATGAACTTACATACAGTGAGACCGAGATCCGCAGGATCGCAAAACGCGGTTTTGAAATCGCCATGAAAAGAAAGAAAAAGGTGACCAGCGTAGACAAGGCAAATGTCCTTGACTCTTCCCGGCTATGGAGGAAGATCGTGGAGGAAGTGGCGGAAGATTACCCGGATGTTACTCTGGAGCATATGCTGGTGGACAACTGTGCAATGCAGCTTGTGAAGGATCCGGCACAGTTTGACGTGATCCTGACAGAGAATATGTTCGGGGATATCCTTTCTGATGAGGCGAGCATGGTGACCGGATCCATCGGGATGCTCGCAAGCGCCAGCTTAAACGACACAAGGTTCGGTCTGTATGAGCCCAGCGGCGGTTCTGCTCCTGACATTGCAGGCAGGGGGATCGCAAACCCGATCGCGACCATCCTGTCGGCGGCTATGATGCTGAGATATTCTTTTGATCTTGACCGGGAGGCGGACGCAGTCGAGAAGGCAGTGGGAATGGTGCTGAAAGACGGATACCGGACTATTGATATCATGTCAGAAGGAAAGAAACAGATCGGTACAAAAGAGATGGGCGACCGTATCTGTGCATATATCGGAAAGTGAGGTTTGACAGATGAGAAGTGACACAGTGACAAAGGGCGTCCAGCAGGCGCCGCACAGGTCTTTATTTAATGCGCTCGGGATGACTCAGGAGGAACTGGAGAGACCGCTGATCGGCGTGGTAAGTTCCTACAATGAGATCGTGCCGGGACATATGAACCTGGATAAGATCACAGAGGCAGTGAAGATGGGAGTCGCGATGGCGGGCGGCACGCCGATCATGGTGCCGGCGATCGCAGTCTGCGACGGGATCGCGATGGGACATATCGGGATGAAATATTCTCTTGTGACCAGAGACCTGATCGCGGATTCTACGGAGGCGCTGGCAATGGCGCATCAGTTTGACGGGCTTGTTATGATACCAAACTGCGACAAGAACGTGCCGGGTCTGCTCATGGCAGCGGCACGCGTGAATATTCCGACAATATTTGTCAGCGGAGGTCCCATGCTCGCCGGTCATGTAAAAGGCGGGAAGACGAGCCTTTCCAGCATGTTTGAGGCAGTGGGAGCCCACGCCGCGGGCAGGATCACAGACGAAGATCTCTGCGAGTATGAGAACAAGGCATGCCCAACCTGCGGCTCCTGTTCCGGAATGTATACTGCGAACAGCATGAACTGCCTCACAGAAGCTCTTGGAATGGGCCTTCGCGGAAACGGCACGATCCCGGCAGTCTATTCTGCGAGACTGCAGCTCGCAAAGCATGCGGGAATGCAGGTCATGGAGCTGGTGAGGAAGAACATCCGTCCCCGTGATATCATGACAGAGGACGCGATCCTCAACGCGCTGACCGTGGATATGGCGCTTGGCTGCTCCACAAACAGCATGCTCCATCTGCCGGCGATCGCCCATGAGATCGGAATGGATTTCGAGATCGACTTCGCAAATTCTATCAGTGAAAAAACACCGAATCTCTGCCATCTTGCTCCGGCAGGACACACATATATCGAGGATCTCAATGAGGCGGGCGGTGTCTACGCAGTGATGAACGAGCTGAACAAGAAAGGACTTCTCCATACAGACTGCATGACAGTTACGGGAAAAACAGTCGGAGAAAATATCGCGGGATGTGAAAATAAAAATCCGGAAGTTATAAGACCGATCGATAATCCGTATTCAGAGACCGGCGGGCTTGCCGTGCTGAAAGGAAATCTGGCTCCTGACGGCAGTGTGGTGAAGCGCTCTGCAGTATGTGACGAGATGCTCGTACACGAGGGACCTGCAAGGATCTTTGAGAGCGATGAGGAAGCGACAGAGGCGATCAAGTCCGGGAAGATCAATCCCGGAGATGTGATCGTGATCCGTTATGAAGGACCAAAAGGCGGTCCGGGCATGAGAGAAATGCTGAATCCGACCTCAGCGATCGCGGGATACGGACTCGGTTCCACGGTTGCGCTGATCACGGATGGAAGATTCAGCGGAGCTTCCAGAGGAGCGTCTATCGGACATGTATCTCCCGAAGCGGCGGTGGGAGGACCTATCGCTTTGGTGGAGGAAGGAGATATCATCAAGATCAATATCCCTGAGCTGAAGCTGGAACTGGATATCTCGGATGAGGAGATGGCAGAGAGAAGAGCAAAATGGCAGCCGAGGGAACCAAAGGTGAAGACAGGATATCTGGCCCGCTATGCCTCCATGGTCACATCGGGGAACAGGGGAGCGATCCTGGAGATCCCGAAGGGAAATTAAGCACCTGTCGGACAGATCCGTATCCGGCAGGGACAAAAGAGAGAAAAAGGGGGCACAGCATGCAGTTAAACGGAGCAGAGATCGTAATCGAGTGTTTAAAAGAACAGGGCGTGGATACCGTGTTCGGTTATCCGGGAGGCGCCATTTTGAATGTATATGACGAGCTGTATAAGCACAGAGCTGAGATCCGTCATATCCTGACTTCTCATGAGCAGGGAGCGGCACACGCGGCTGACGGGTATGCCCGCGCGACGGGGAAAGTCGGTGTCTGTCTGGCGACCAGCGGACCCGGGGCGACAAACCTTGTGACAGGGATTGCCACTGCGTACATGGATTCCATCCCGGTTGTCGCGATCACCTGTAACGTAGGAGTATCGCTTCTCGGAAAGGACAGTTTCCAGGAAATCGATATTGCGGGGATAACAATGCCGATCACGAAGTACAGCTTTATCGTAAAAGACGTGACAAAGCTGGCTGATACGATCCGAAAGGCATTTCGCATCGCAAGGACCGGGAGACCGGGACCTGTGCTCGTGGATATCCCGAAGGATATCACGGCGGCGGTTACAGAATATCAGAGAGAAGAACTCGGGAAATATATTTCCGACCAGTCTCATATGAATGAAGAAGAGACTGCACGCACTTTGGAAATGATTGAGGCGTCAGAGAGACCGTTTGTCTTTGTGGGCGGTGGCGCGGTTACTTCAGGAGCAAGCGGGGAACTGAAAGAATTCGTGGAAAGGCTGGATGCACCGGTTACAGATTCCCTGATGGGAAAAGGTGCGTTTCCGGGCACAGATCCGCGGTATACCGGAATGCTGGGCATGCACGGCACTAAGACATCCAATTACGGGGTAAGCGAGTGTGACCTTCTCGTAGTCGTGGGAGCAAGGTTCAGCGACCGTGTTACAGGAAATACAGAAACATTTGCCAAAAATGCAAAGATCCTGCAGATCGATATAGATCCTGCAGAGATCAATAAAAATATTATTGTTACCGAGGAACTGATCGGAGATATTAAAGAGGTGCTCAGAGTGCTCAATAAGCATCTAAAGCAGCAGGACCATTCGGAATGGATGGAAAAGATCCGCTCATATAAAGAAAAGTATCCTCTGAAATATCACCCTGACTCGCTGACGGGTCCGTATATTGTAGAAGAGATTTACCGCCAGACGAAAGGAGATGCCCTGATCGTTACGGAAGTTGGGCAGCACCAGATGTGGGCGGCGCAGTTTTATAAGTATACAAAGCCAAGAACACTTCTCACGTCCGGAGGCCTGGGTACGATGGGATACGGGCTGGGAGCTTCGCTTGGGGCAAAAACAGGCTGCCCTGACAAGACCGTGGTCAATATTGCGGGAGACGGATGTTTCCGCATGAATATGAACGAGATCGCCACAGCGGTAAGGCACAATATCCCGGTCATTGAGGTGGTAGTCAACAATCATGTTCTCGGAATGGTGCGGCAGTGGCAGGATCTCTTCTATGATGAGAGATATTCCGCGACAGTGCTGAGAGATGCGGTCGACTTTGTAAAACTGGCGGAAGCTATGGGAGCAGAAGGGATCCGTGCGGAATCCCGTGATGAGTTCAGGGAGGCTTTTGCGAAAGCATTGACCCTGAACAGACCGGTAGTCATTGACTGTCAGATCGACAGTGATGATAAGGTCTGGCCAATGGTCGCGCCGGGAGCGGCGATCAGCGATGCCTTTGATGAGGAAGACATGGGTAAATGACCATGCAGTATAGAAAAAAGACAGAAAACAGGAGGTAAGAAAAATGGGTAGAGTGTATAACTTTTCAGCGGGACCGGCAGTGCTGCCGGAAGAGGTGCTGAAGGAAGCGGCGGCGGAGATGCTGGATTATAACGGAACAGGAATGTCTGTGATGGAGATGAGCCACCGCTCAAAAGCATTCGAGGAGATCATCACTGCTGCGGAGCAGGATCTGAGAGACCTGATGGGGATACCGGATAACTATAAGGTGCTCTTTTTACAGGGAGGAGCTTCCCAGCAGTTCGCGATGATCCCGATGAATTTAATGAAAAACCGTGTGGCGGATTACATCGTTACCGGACAGTGGGCAAAAAAGGCGGCAAAAGAGGCTGAAAAATACGGAAAGGTAAACCGTATCGCATCTTCCGAGGATAAGACGTTTTCATATATCCCGGACTGCTCAGACCTTCCTGTTTCGGAGGATGCAGACTATGTTTATATCTGCGAAAACAATACGATCTACGGCACAAAGTTCAAAGAGCTGCCGAACACTAAGGGGAAAACTCTTGTGGCGGATGTATCTTCCTGTTTTCTCTCCGAGCCTGTTGATGTGACAAAATACGGGATCATTTACGGAGGCGTGCAGAAGAATATCGGACCGGCAGGAGTTGTTATCGTGATCATCCGTGAAGACCTGATCACAGAGGATGTACTCCCGGGCACTCCGACTATGCTTACATACAAGACGCATGCAGATGCCAAATCTCTTTACAATACACCTCCGGCATATGGGATTTATATCTGCGGCAAGGTATTTAAGTGGATCAAAGCCCAGGGAGGTCTTGAAGCCATGAAGGAGAAAAACGAGAAAAAGGCAAAAATCCTTTATGATTTCCTTGACCAGAGCAGGCTGTTTAAAGGAACTGTGGAGAAAAAAGACCGTTCTCTTATGAATGTACCTTTTGTGACAGGGGATGCTGACCTGGATGCAAAATTCGTCAAAGAGGCGAAGGAAGCAGGCCTTGAGAACTTAAAGGGACACAGGAGCGTGGGAGGAATGCGCGCCAGCATTTACAATGCAATGCCGTATGAAGGTGTTGCAGCACTTGTTGAGTTTATGAAAAAGTTTGAAGAGGAGAATTGTTAAAATGTTCAAATATCACTGCCTGAATCCGATCGCTAAAGTAGGTCTGGATCAACTGGATGAAAATTATGTAAATACAGAGAACGCAGAGGAAGCGGATGCTATTCTTGTCAGAAGCGCGAAGATGCATGAGATGGATTTCTCAAAGAACCTGAAAGTGATCGCGCGCGCGGGAGCCGGAGTCAATAATATCCCTCTGGACCGCTGTGCAGAAGACGGGGTCGTAGTATTCAACACTCCGGGCGCAAATGCGAACGGAGTGAAAGAGCTGGTGATCGCCGGGATGCTCCTGGCGGCCAGGGATATCATCGGCGGCATCAACTGGGTGCAGGAGTATGAAGAGGATGGCGATATCGCTAAGATCACGGAGAAGAAGAAAAAAGCATTTGCCGGGACAGAGCTTCAGGGCAAGAAGCTCGGCGTGATCGGGCTTGGCGCCATCGGCGTGCTGGTAGCAAACGCAGCAGTACACCTGGGCATGGAAGTATACGGCTATGATCCGTATGTGTCCGTGGACTCTGCATGGAGATTATCCCGCAGCATTTATCATGCGAAGACAGTGGATGAGATTTACAAAGACTGTGATTATATTACGATCCATGTGCCGGCTCTGGAGGACACAAAGGGGATGATCGATAAGAACGCAGTCAGCCTGATGAAAAAGGGAGTGGTTATCTTAAATTTTGCCCGCGATGTGCTGGTGAACCAGGAAGATATCGTGGATGCACTTGTGTCTGAGAAAGTGCGCTGCTATGTGACTGATTTCCCGACGAAGGAAATCGTAGGTGTAAAAGGCGCGATCGTGATCCCACATCTCGGAGCTTCGACAGAAGAATCCGAGGATAACTGTGCAAAGATGGCTGCGGCAGAAGTAAAAGATTTTCTGGAAAACGGAAATATCACGCACTCTGTGAACTTCCCGGACTGCGATATGGGGGCAAAGGGAGAGACTCCGCGAGTTACGATCCTTCACAAAAACATCCCCAACATGCTTGGACAATTCACAGGCAAGATGGCGGAGAAAGGGATCAATATTTCCCTCATGACTAATAAAAGCCGCAAAGAGTACGCTTACACAATGATGGATGTGGATGCAGAGGTACCGGCGGAAGTGGAGGAACAGCTTGCGGGCATAGACGGCGTGCTCAGAGTCAGGGTGCTCTGAAAAGAGCAGCGCTTTGCATGAAGCTGCCTGTACGGCAAGCTGTTTGAGAACTGAAAAGATAATAAAATGAGTTGAAAAGCTGGATTTCCAATGACGGATGAGCAAGGGAGATCCGGCTTTTTGATTTGGGATTGACAAATTTTGTATAATTGTATACAATTATACAAAATTGAGCATCCAAGGATATGACCGGAGAAATATATGACCGGGATATGGCATTGAGTGTGAAGGAGGAAGAAAGATGCAGGACAGAAAAGTTTTTTTGAACACACATACAAATCTTCTGGAGCTGGAGGAGCATATGTTCCCGCTGGTTGATGTGGATACGCCGAATGTGTTCCGCAATCTGTTTCATTATGATGAGATACCGAAGATCGCGTTTAACGACAGGATCGTGCCGCACAACATGCCGGATGAGATCTGGATCACAGACACAACATTCCGGGACGGCCAGCAGTCCAGGGCACCGTATACAACGGAGCAGATCGTGACGATCTACGATTATCTGCACAGACTGGGAGGACCGAATGGGAAGATCCGTCAAAGCGAGTTCTTCCTTTACAGCAAAAAGGACAGGGATGCTGTGTACAAATGCCTGGAGAAAGGCTATCAGTTCCCGGAGGTGACCAGCTGGATCCGCGCGAGCAAAAAGGATTTTCAGCTTGTAAAGGATATTGGGCTTAAAGAGACGGGAATTCTTGTGAGCTGCTCTGATTATCATATTTTTTATAAACTGAAAATGACGAGAAAGCAGGCTCTGGACCATTATCTGTCTGTGGTCCGCGAGTGCATGGAGACAGGAGTGCGTCCGAGATGCCATCTTGAAGACATTACCCGCTCTGATATCTATGGTTTTGTGATCCCGTTCTGTGTTGAACTGATGAAGCTGATGGAAGAATATCAGATTCCGGTGAAGATCCGTGTCTGCGATACAATGGGCTTTGGCGTGAACTTCCCCGGAGCGGTGATACCGAGATCCATTCCGGGCATTATTTATGGCCTGATGACGCACGCAGGCGTGCCGAGCGAACTGATCGAGTTCCACGGGCACAATGATTTTTATAAGGCTGTCAACAATTCGACTACAGCCTGGCTGTACGGGGCGTGCGGCGTGAACTGCTCTCTGTTCGGCATCGGAGAGCGTACGGGCAATACTCCGCTGGAAGCAATGGTATTTGAATATGCACAGCTCAGAGGCACGCTTGACGGAATGGACACAACGGTGATCACGGAGCTCGCTGAGTACTATGAAAAGGAGATCGGTTACCACATTCCTTCCCGCACCCCGTTTGTTGGAAAAAATTTCAATGTGACGCGGGCGGGCATCCATGCGGACGGCATGTTGAAAAATGAGGAGATCTACAACATATTTGATACGGATAAATTCCTTAACCGCCCGGCGCTTGTATCTGTCTCAAATACCTCGGGAACGGCAGGCATTGCATACTGGATCAATGCGTACTATAAGCTGACAGGAGAGCGCCAGGTCGATAAGAATTCAGAGCTTGTGCGCAGACTGAAGGACTGGGTGGACAAAGAATATGAGGACGGGCGCGTTACAGTCTTGACAGATGAAGAATTAGTTGCGAAAATAGACAGTGTGTGTGACGAGCTGCACATGACATTATGACCGGACGGTTTTGACAGCAGGAGGACTGAAAATGGAAGAGTATCAGGACCATTCTCTGGGAGGACGTGTTTTCCATAAGATACGGGGAGACATCCTGAACGGGAAATATAAGGAAAATGATGAACTCAGGGAAAATACCATAGGAAAAGAACTCGGAGTAAGCCGGACTCCTGTCAGGGAAGCGCTCCGTCAGCTTGAGCTGGAAGGCCTGGTGACCATTATTCCCAACAGGGGAGCTTATGTGACAGGTATTTCCCATAAGGATATCTGGGATATTTATGTGATCCGGTCCATGCTGGAAGGTCTGTGCGCCCGCTGGGCGGTCGAACATATTACGGACGCGCAGCTTGACGAGCTGGAGGAAACGATCCTTCTCTCGGAATTTCAGATGAAAAAGGAAAGCGGATTCAGCGCAGAGCAGATCGCGTCGCTGGATGGAAGGTTCCATTCTATCCTGTACGAGGCTTCCGGCAGCAGGATCCTGGGGCATGTCCTCACGGATTTTCACAATTATGTGCAGACTGCCAGAAAATCATCCGTAGTGTCGGAGGACCGGGCCAGAAAATCCATCAGAGAACACCGCCAGATCCTGCGCGCGATCAGAGACAGGGATGAAGAAATGGCAGAACAGCTTGCCAACGAACATATCATGCATGTGATGCAGAATCTGAAAAGGCAGGGATACGAACAGGTATAATACACTGCGAGTAACAAACTATCATAAAAAAATCAGGAGGATACCCACAATGGAAAAAATCAAAATGACCACACCCCTTGTAGAGATGGACGGGGACGAGATGACAAGGATCTTATGGAAGATGATCAAAGATGAGCTCCTCATCCCTTATATCGATCTGAAGACAGAATATTATGACCTGGGTCTGGAGCACAGAAACGAGACGGATGATCAGGTGACTGTGGACTCTGCCCTTGCCACAAAGAAATATAAAGTAGCGGTCAAATGTGCGACGATCACTCCGAATGCTGCACGTATGGATGAGTATGACCTGAAAGAGATGTGGAAAAGCCCCAACGGGACGATCCGCGCGATCCTTGACGGGACGGTATTCCGTGCCCCGATCGTTGTAAAAGGCATCGAGCCATGCGTGAAAAACTGGAAGAAGCCGATTACGATCGCAAGACATGCATATGGAGACGTGTATAAGGGATCTGAGATGAAGATTCCGGGCGCCGGCAAGGTGGAACTGGTCTATACGGCAGAGGACGGGACTCAGACAAAAGAACTCGTACATAATTTTGACGGTCCGGGTATTGTGCAGGGCATGCATAACCTGAATAAATCCATCGAGAGCTTTGCGAGAAGCTGTTTCTCCTATGCGCTGGATACAAAGCAGGATCTGTGGTTCGCGACAAAAGATACGATCTCCAAGAAATACGACCATACATTCAAGGATATCTTCCAGGAGATCTATGATGCAGAGTTTGATGAAAAGTTTAAAGCAGCGGGCATAGAGTATTTCTATACTCTGATCGATGATGCAGTCGCCCGCGTGATGAAATCTGAGGGCGGTTACATCTGGGCATGCAAGAACTATGACGGAGACGTGATGAGCGATATGGTATCCTCCGCTTTCGGTTCTCTCGCAATGATGACCTCCGTGCTTGTTTCACCGGAGGGATATTATGAGTATGAGGCGGCTCACGGGACGGTACAGCGCCACTATTATAAACATTTAAAGGGTGAGGAGACATCCACAAACTCTGTGGCAACGATCTTCGCATGGACAGGAGCGCTCAGAAAGCGCGGCGAGCTGGACGGCAATAAAGAACTGATGGAATTTGCTGACCGCCTGGAAAAAGCAACCATTGATACGATCGAGGCAGGCGAGATGACGAAGGACCTTGCCCTGATCACTACGATCGAAAACCCGACAGTACTCAACAGTGAAGGATTTATCAAAGCGATCGCAAAGAGGCTGTAAATCTGGATTTGTGCGTGAGGACGGGGCGGAAAAACGTCCGAAAACCGCAGGTTATTTTAAGACGTATTCGCGGCGGGCGGGGATATGGCTCGGGTTCCGGTTCCGTAATCTGGGAAAGACGTAAAAGGAATGGAATGTGGCTAAAGACAATTTCAAAGCGGACGATTCGCCTGCGCTCAGGCATCCGCTTTGAAATTAACGCCACACCCCATTCCTTTAGTCTTTCCAGCAGATTACTCCAAGTCACCGTCGCCATATCCCCGCCCGCCGCGAAAGGCTCTTGAAATAGAGGCGGATTTCTGCGTTCATCCGACCGGAAGTCCGCACAGCCAAATCCAGATTTTCTGTATAAAAATCCCTTTTTTTCGGATACTATTTTTGATGGAAAATCGAGGAGGTATGTACAGATGGAAGACAGAGAGTCTCAGGCAGATTCACAGAAGGAGAGAAATGAAGAGAATGCAGAGATCAAGGAGATGGGTACGCTGGATCTTGGAAACGGACACTCTAAGCATGGGATTCAGCTTCTGACGATCATCGGCGAGATCGAGGGACATGAAGCGGTATCGGGAAATACGAAAGCTACCAAGTACGAGCATCTTCTTCCCAGGCTTGCTGAGGCGGAGGAGGATGAGCGGACGGAAGGAGTGCTCATCCTTTTGAATACTCTGGGCGGAGATGTGGAAGCGGGTCTGGCGATCGCGGAGATGATCGCGTCTCTCAGCAAACCTACGGTTTCCCTTGTCCTGGGAGGCAGTCATTCGATCGGAGGTCCTCTGGCAGTGTCAGCGGATTATTCTTTTATCGTGCCTACGGGAACTATGATCGTGCACCCGGTGAGATCTACAGGGATGTTTATCGGGGTGATCCAGAGTTATCGGAATATGGAGAAGACACAGGACCGTATCGCGAGGTTTATCTCAAACCATTCCCGGATAACCCAGGAAAGACTTCTGGAACTGATGCTGGATTCCACACAGCTGGTAAAAGATGTGGGGACAATGCTGGAAGGAGAGGAGGCAGTGCGGGAAGGACTGATCGATGAAGTGGGCGGTATCAGCCAGGCATTCGCCAAACTGCACGAGCTGATCGAGAAGAGAAGTAACAGTTCAGGCGCGCCATTCGGAAAACCGAACTGACGTCTAATTGCGGCTGCCGCCACTGATTTCGTCATTAACGGGCGCTCGGCTCACCAGGGTGCCCGGCGGAAAAAGCATGCGGGCTGAACTGTTGCGAGAAAAAAATAATGACATGATTTTGAAATGATGATATACTAGATATAGTATGTTTAATTATCAAGGGGGAATTATATGGCTGCCAAACAGACAAAGCGCAGGAAAAGCACAAAGAGCAGACCAAAAAAAAACCAGCAGAATACAGAGATCCGGGGAGAGATCATCATACTTGTCATGCTGGCAGTATGCATCCTTCTTGTGCTGAGCAATTTCGGACTTGGCGGAACCGCGGGGGAGGCGGTCTCATCAGTTTTGTTTGGAATTTTTGGCTTTATGGCGTATTTACTGCCATTTGCTGTGTTCGGGATCACTGCGTTTCTGATCTCTAACAGAGGGAATGCGCATGCATATGTAAAGATTGCGGCAGGAGTTGTACTGTTTCTCCTGTTCTCCGCCATCCTGGAGCTGATTTTTCATTCATACACTCCGGGGGCATCGCTGCTTTCTTATTACAGAGAGTCCAGCAGGTATCACAATGCCGGCGGCGTAGCGGGCGGATGTATTGTAAGTCTGCTCTGTCCGCTGATCGGGGAGATCGGGACGTATGTGGTCCTGATCGTGCTTTCGGTTATCTGTGTGATACTGATCACTGAGAAATCTCTGCTCGCGCCACTCGGCCGCCAGAGCAAAAAGGCGTATGAAGAGGCAAAGAAAAAACATCAGGAAACAGCTGTGATCCGGGCGCGCCGGAGAGAGGAAGAGAGAGAGAGGGCTGTCCGGGAAGAAGCGGATCCCGGCGGGGGAGGGCAGAAAAGAAAAGACCGGAAAGTATCCGGGGTCTCTTTTGCGACAACCCTTACGCCGGAGGAGCCGGAAGCAAAGAAAGTGAGAAGAGGAAAGAAGCGTTCGCCGGAGATTTATGAGATTACTCCGGATGATCTGGCTGACAGTGCGGCAGGCACTGCTCATACGGACAGTTTTGTTATCAATCGTGCAGAAACTCCGGATCGGGATATGCCGGATCCTTTTGCAGTTCCTGCCGGTCAGGAGGTTCAAGAGGAGACCGCGGCAGAGATGGATCACAGCGAGGCGGCCGGTGATGTTATGATTACCGGACCGGAAGATGCGGGGGCGCCGGATGATATCCAGAAAAAACGCAGCCGGCGCAGCCGGGCGGAGGATAGAGCCGAGGTGGCTGCGGAGACAGAGAAAACAGCGGCGGCAGCAGCAGAAACGGAGAAAGCGAATCGCATGACAGTGTATCATACGCCGCCACTTTCATTGCTGAAAAAAGGAAAGAAGACAGGAGGAGATTCGGATGCCCATCTGAGGGCGACGGCTCTGAAGCTGGAACAGACACTTCAGAACTTTGGAGTGGGCGTGCATGTGACAAACGCCAGCTGCGGACCTTCTGTCACACGCTACGAACTTCAGCCGGATCAGGGCGTGAAAGTGAGTAAGATCGTTGGACTTTCAGATGATATTAAGCTGAATCTGGCTGTGGCAGATCTGAGGATTGAGGCGCCCATCCCGGGGAAAGCCGCTGTGGGTATCGAGGTGCCGAACAGCGAGAACACAGCGGTCATGCTGAGAGATCTTCTGGAATCAGCTGAATTCAGAAACAGTAAATCGCCGATCACCTTTGCGGTCGGAAAGGATATTGCCGGAAAGGCAGTTGTGGCGGATATAGCAAAGATGCCCCATCTCCTTGTTGCGGGCGCTACAGGGTCAGGTAAATCCGTCTGCATCAATACGCTTATTATGAGCATTATCTACAAGTCAGACCCGGATGAAGTGAAACTGATCCTGGTGGATCCGAAGGTTGTGGAGCTGAGTGTCTATAATGGGATCCCCCATCTGATGATCCCCGTGGTCACGGATCCGAAAAAGGCAGCAGGCGCGCTGAACTGGGCCGTGGCGGAGATGGAGAAGCGGTATAAGCTGTTTGCGGAATATAATGTAAGAGACTTGAAAGGCTTTAATGCAAAGGTTGAAAAAGGAGAGACGGGAGAGGAAGTAAAGAAGAAGCTTCCTCAGATTGTTATCATTATCGATGAGCTTGCAGACCTGATGATGGTCGCCCCGGGAGAAGTAGAGGGCGCGATCTGCCGTCTGGCACAGCTTGCCAGGGCGGCAGGGCTGCATCTGATCCTTGCTACGCAGAGACCGTCAGTCAATGTGATCACAGGACTGATCAAGGCGAATATGCCGTCCAGGATCGCCTTTTCCGTATCATCAGGAGTGGACTCGAGGACGATCATTGACATGAACGGCGCGGAGAAGCTGCTCGGGAAAGGAGATATGCTGTTTTATCCGTCCGGTTATCCGAAGCCGGTGCGTGTCCAGGGCTCATTTGTCTCGGATAAGGAAGTTCAGGATGTAGTGGATTATCTCATCAATAAGAACGGAAATGCCGCTTACAATGACGAACTGGAAGAACATATGAATTCCAATATACCGTCCGCGGGGGCTGTGCTGCCGGCAGAAACCGGTGATGATAAGGATACATATTTTGCGGAGGCGGGGAAACTGATCATTGATAAAGAAAAAGCATCTATCGGTATGCTTCAGAGGATGTTCAAGATCGGGTTCAACCGCGCGGCACGCATCATGGACCAGCTTGCCGAAGCAGGGGTGGTAGGTCCGGAAGAAGGCACAAAGCCCAGAAAAGTATTGATGACAAAGGAAGAATTTGAAGAGTATCTTCAGAACAAATAAAAGGCATCAGAGGATACAAATGAAAAAATGCGAGGAGGAAATGAGATGAAGACAGATATTCAGATCGCTCAGGAAGCAAAGATGGAACATATCCGTGATGTTGCAGCCCGCGCGGGAATCGTGGAGGACGAGCTGGAATTTTACGGAAAATATAAGGCGAAGCTTTCAGATGAACTGTGGGATCGTATCAAAGACAGGGAGGACGGGAAGCTGGTGCTTGTAACGGCTATCAACCCGACTCCTGCCGGAGAGGGAAAGACAACGACATCGATCGGGCTTGGCCAGGCAATGGCAAAGCTTGGGAAAAACGCAATGCTTGCTCTGAGAGAACCTTCTCTCGGACCGTGTTTCGGGATCAAGGGCGGCGCTGCCGGCGGCGGGTATGCGCAGGTGGTTCCCATGGAGGATCTTAATCTTCATTTCACAGGTGATTTCCATGCGATCACCTCAGCAAACAATCTTCTTGCTGCAATGCTGGATAATCATATCCAGCAGGGCAACAGTCTCGGCATAGATCCGAGGCAGGTTGTATGGAAACGCTGCCTGGATATGAATGACCGCGTGCTCAGGAATATTGTTGTGGGTCTGGGAAATAAGATGGACGGGATGGTCAGGGAAGACCATTTTGTGATCACGGTTGCATCGGAGATCATGGCGATCCTCTGCCTGGCGGATGATCTTGCAGATTTGAAGAGAAGGCTGGGCAAGATCATTGTGGCTTATAATTTTGACGGTGAGCCGGTGACGGCGGATGATCTGAAAGCGACAGGCGCTATGGCAGCCCTCTTAAAAGATGCCGTCAAACCAAATCTCATCCAGACACTGGAACATACCCCGGCGCTTGTTCACGGCGGTCCGTTCGCCAATATCGCTCATGGATGCAACAGCGTGAGAGCGACTAAGATGGCTCTTAAGCTGAGTGATATCGCTATCACCGAAGCGGGATTCGGAGCAGACCTGGGAGCGGAAAAATTCTTTGACATCAAGTGCCGTATGTCGGGGCTGAAGCCGGATGCAGTAGTACTGGTTGCAACTGTGCGCGCTTTGAAGTATAATGGAGGCGTTGCGAAGGCTGATCTTGCCGAAGAGAATCTGGACGCCCTTGCAAAAGGAATCTCAAATCTTGAAAAACATATTGAAAATATCCAGAAGTACGGAGTGCCTGTGATCGTAACCCTGAATTCTTTTGTCACGGATACAGAAGCGGAGAATGAGTTTATCCGCAGGTTCTGCGAAGAACGCGGATGTGATTTTGCGCTGTCGGAAGTATGGGAAAAAGGAGGCGAGGGTGGTATTGCCCTGGCTGAGAAGGTGCTTGATACGCTTGAGAGGAAAGCAGCGGATTTCCATACGCTTTATGCAGATGATCTGTCGATCAAAGAGAAGATAGAGACAGTGGCAAAAGAAATCTACGGCGCGAAAGGTGTTGTGTACGAACCGGCGGCAGAGAAACAGATCGCTAAGATCGAATCCCTCGGGTTTGGCAGCGTTCCGGTCTGTATGGCAAAAAATCAGTATTCTCTGTCTGACGATGCTAAGAAGCTGGGGAGACCGGAAGGATTTGATATCCATATCCGTGAAGTGTATGTAAACGCGGGAGCCGGGTTTGTGGTCGCTCTTACCGGCGCGATCATGACGATGCCGGGACTTCCGAAGGTACCTGCGGCGAACGGGATCGATGTCACAGACGACGGAAAGATCACAGGGCTGTTTTAAACGATAAAGGGGAGATATAGATGCCACAGATAATCGATGGAAAAAAGATTTCACAGCAGATCAAGGATGAATTAAAAGCAGAAGTGACGGAGCTGGCGGCGAAGGGCAGACATGCCTGCCTTGCGGTGATCCAGGTGGGGAATGATCCTGCTTCCTCTGTCTATGTAAATAATAAGAAAAAGGCGTGTGCCTATGTCGGTATTGAATCCAGGTCGTATGAGCTTCCGGAGGAGACGACGGAGGAGGAACTTGTCCGTCTGGTAGAAGAGTTAAACGGAGACGACAGTGTAAACGGAATCCTCGTCCAGCTCCCTCTTCCGGCACAGATCGATGAGGATAAGATTATTCGGACTATTTCACCGGACAAGGATGTGGATGGATTCCACCCGGTAAGCGTGGGAAGGCTGTGGATCGGCGAGAAAGGTTTCCTGTCCTGTACACCGGCCGGGATCATACAGCTTTTGAAAAGATCCGGGATTTCCATAGAAGGGAAAGAATGCGTGGTCGTTGGAAGGAGCAATATCGTGGGAAAACCCATGGCGGCTCTTCTGCTGCGTGAAAATGGGACTGTGACTGTGGCGCATTCCCGCACCAGAGATTTAAAAGAGGTCACACGGCGCGCGGATATTCTGATCGTGGCGATCGGTAAAGAACGGTTTATTACGAAAGACTATATAAAAGAAGGCGCGGTTGTCATCGACGTGGGCATGCACCGGGATGCGCAGAACCATCTCTGCGGGGATGTGGACTTTGCAGATGTGGAATCCGTCACATCCGCGATCACTCCTGTACCGGGAGGCGTTGGCCCCATGACGATTGCAATGCTGATGAATAATTGTGTAGAGACGATTCGTACTCAGGAGGAACGACCATGATATGCAGACATTGTGGAGCAGATATCCCCGATGATCAGATGGTATGTCCCCGCTGCGGAGCTGAAGTACAGATCGTGCCGGACTATAACCCTCTGGACGATGTCCTCGCAAGGGAGGTAAAAGGATCTGTTGAGGGAGCCACAAGGCAGATACAGACAGATGATATCAGAAGATACAGAAGGGGCAGCAGCAGTCAGAATGTAAATGCGACCCGCGTGCTCAGCCCGGGAGAGATGGACCGGATCCGCAGAGACCGGAGATATGGGGAGCAGAAGCAGGATGCAGATCAAGGGCGCAGAAACACAGACGAGCTGCGCAGACAGCGGCAGACAGCCGGAAATGTTCAGCATTCACGGCAGGGTACAGGCCAGATGCGACGTCCCCGTCAGAGTACCGGGGATCTGAAACGGCAGCGCCAGCAGAAGCGTCTTGAGGCGGCAAAGAGAAAGCGGAGAAATCTTTTGATCACTCTGTTTGTGATCCTCGCCCTGATCGCAGCCGGCGTGATCATCGTATATCAGAATTCGTATACAGGAATGATAAGAAAGGGATACAATGCCATGCAGTCCAGGGACTACGCTGCGGCTGAACGATATTTTGATCGGGCGGTTATAAAGGATAAATCACGTCCGGAAGCATATGTCGGTCATGCAGAGATTTATATCGACCAAGATGATCTGGACAGTGCGGAAGAGGTGTTCCAGGACGCCATACAGACACAGCCTTCAAATGTAAAACTTTACCAGGCTGTGATTGATTTCTATATGGACACGGAACAGCCCGGTAAAATTTCCGTGCTGCTCCAGAACTGTGAAGATGAGTCAGTGCTTGACGCGGTGTCGGATTATATTTCTTCCGCACCTGAGTTCAGTCCGGAAGCAGGTACTTTTGAGGAGGTTCAGGAGATCACCCTCACCTCGGAAACAGGCGGAGATATCTACTATACGCTGGATGGCTCGGAGCCTTCGGCGGAGAATGGAACGAAGTATACGGAGCCTGTCCTGCTCCAGGATGAGGGAGAATTCGAGATCCGTGCAGTGGCTGTAAACAGCAAGGGGATTCCCAGCGTGGTTTCATCCGGCACGTATACGATCCAGTTCCCGATCGTAGACGCTCCTGCGGTGACGCCGTCTACCGGACAGTACAGCCAGCCTCAGCAGATTACTATCACGGTTCCGGACGGATATACGGCATATTATACGATGGACGGCACAACGCCGACTTCCTCGTCAACTCAGTATACAGGTCCGGTCACGATGCCGGAGAACGCCCAGACGATCTTCATGGCGATCCTGGTGAACAATAATAACGGAAAAGCTACGGAAGCGACCACCAGAAATTACATTACTACGTCAGAATAACCAAGAAAAAATATATAGCCCTGTTATTGTAAAAAAGTACTTATGTATTTTTAACAATAACAGGGTTGTTTTTTGGTACAAAAAGAGTTATAATGACTGTGTTAAAAAAAAAACAATACATAAAGGAGATGTTGGAAATGAGCAGATTTTGTTTACCAAGAGACATTTACCATGGAAAAGGATGCCTTGAAGAGTTGAAAAACCTTAAAGGAAAAAAGGCAATCCTCGTCGTTGGCGGTGGCTCCATGAAGCGTCAGGGTTTTCTTGACCGCGCTGTGAACTATCTGAAAGAAGCAGGCATGGAAGTTCAGTTATTCGAAGGTGTTGAGCCGGACCCGTCAGTTGAGACTGTTATGAAAGGCGCAGAGGCGATGCGCGCGTTTGAGCCGGACTGGATCGTATCTATGGGAGGCGGTTCTCCGATCGATGCGGCAAAGGCTATGTGGGCGTTCTATGAGTATCCGGACACAACGTTCGAGGACCTGTGCACACCGTTTAACTTCCCGGAACTCAGGACAAAAGCAAAATTTGCAGCAATCCCGTCAACATCAGGAACAGCGACAGAGGTTACTGCATTCTCGGTTATCACAAACTATCAGACAGGAGTGAAATATCCGCTGGCTGACTTTAATATTACACCGGATGTCGCGATCGTTGATCCGGATCTTGTATCAGGGCTCCCGGTAAAACAGGTTGCATACACTGGTATGGATGCTCTGACACATGCCATTGAGGCATATGTATCTACATTAAACGGACCGTTTACGGATCCGCTGGCACTTCAGGCAATCGAGATGGTATTGGATTACCTGCCGGCTTCTTATAACTGCAATATGGAGGCAAGAGAGCAGATGCACTATGCACAGTGCCTTGCAGGAATGGCATTTTCCAATGCTCTTCTCGGAATCGTGCACTCCATGGCGCACAAGACAGGGGCAGCGTTCTCCACGGGACATATCCCGCACGGATGTGCAAACGCGATTTATCTCCCGTATGTTATCCGGTATAATGCAAAAGATCCGGTTGCGGCAAAACGTTACGCAGAGATCGCACGCAGGATGGGGCTTCCGGGAACATCTGAGAAAGCTCTTATCAACAGCCTTGTTGAGAAGATCAATGAGTTTAATGTAAAACTGAACATCCCGAAGACACTGAAAGACTTTGGTATCAATGAGGAGGAATTCAAAGAGAAGATCTCCAAGATCGCTGAGCTGGCAGTAGGCGACGCATGTACAGGATCTAATCCGCGCGCCATTGATCCGGCTGCAATGGAGAGGCTGTTCACATGTACATACTATGGAACAGAGGTTGATTTCTAAATACAGCACAGAATTATCAGACCGGGGCAGTAAAACAACAGGCTGCTCCGGTCTGATTTACTGTACAACCCTAAATATGTTTTACTTGCCATCCTGCATAATTTAGCGTATTATAGTGAAAGAGTGATTTTGACGAGGAGGAAGACCATGTATCAGATAATGAAAGCAGAAAAACTGGCGGACAAGATCTTTCTGATGGACGTGCACGCGCCGCGTGTGGCGCAGCACTGTCAGCCCGGTCAGTTTGTTATCGTAAAAATGGATGAAAAGGGAGAGCGCATCCCCCTGACCATCTGTGATTATGACAGGGAAGCGGGGACGATCACCATTGTCGTGCAGGAAGTGGGCGCGTCCACAACGAAAATGGGAGCGCTTAAAGAGGGAGATTACTTCCGCGACTTTACCGGACCGCTCGGATGTGCTTCAGAATTTGTTCATGAAGACATTGAGACTCTGAAGAACAAGAAAATGCTCTTTGTGGCAGGCGGCGTCGGCGCTGCTCCGGTGTATCCGCAGGTAAAATGGCTGCATGAGCGCGGTATTGATGCAGATGTGATCGTGGGCGCGAAGACAAAGGATATGCTGATCCTTGAAGATGAGATGAAAGCTGTCGCAGGTAATTATTATCCGTGTACAGACGACGGCACATACGGACATGCCGGCATGGTCACCGCAATGGTAGAAGAGCTTGTAAACAATGGAAATAAATACGATGTCTGCGTTGCGATCGGTCCGATGATCATGATGAAGTTTGTCTGTCTGCTGACTAAGAAGCTGGAGATTCCGACTATTGTCAGCATGAATCCGATCATGGTAGACGGGACCGGGATGTGCGGCGCGTGCCGTCTTCAGGTAGGCGATGAGATCAAATTCGCATGCGTGGATGGCCCGGAATTTGACGGACATCTTGTGGATTTTGACCAGGCAATGAAGAGAAGCCAGATGTACAAGACAGCGGAGGGCCGTGCAATGCTTAAGCTCCAGGAGGGAGATACACATCACGGCGGATGCGGACATTGCGGAGGTGACGAATAATGGCTGATATGTTAAAGAAAGTTCCTGTCAGAGAACAGGATCCGAAAGTGCGCGCGGCAAATTTTGAGGAGGTCTGCCTCGGATACAATCTTGAAGAAGCCATGGATGAGGCGACAAGATGTCTGAACTGCAAGAATGCAAAATGTATCCAGGGCTGCCCGGTATCCATTGATATCCCGGCGTTTATCCAGGAAGTAAAGGAAGGAAATATAGAGGAAGCGTACAAGGTGATCGGTAAGTCCAGCGCGCTTCCGGCAATCTGCGGACGTGTCTGCCCGCAGGAGTCTCAGTGCGAGGGAAAATGCATCCGCGGAATCAAAGGCGAGCCGGTATCCATCGGTAAGCTGGAGAGGTTCGTGGCCGACTATGCGCTTGAAAATGATATTAAGCCGGTAGGAGCGGAGAAGATGAACGGCCACAAAGTGGCTGTCATCGGTTCCGGTCCGTCCGGTCTTACATGCGCGGGAGATCTGGCGAAGATGGGGTATGACGTGACTGTATTCGAGGCTCTCCATGAGCTTGGGGGAGTACTTGTATACGGAATACCGGAGTTCCGTCTTCCGAAGCAGAAAGTTGTTGCAAAAGAGATAGAGAAAGTCAAAGAGCTTGGTGTTAAATTTGAGACAAATGTTGTGATCGGAAAATCTACGACTATTGATCAGCTTATGGAAGATGAAGGATTCGAAGCTGTATTCATAGGCTCCGGAGCCGGACTTCCGATGTTTATGGGCATCCCGGGAGAGAATGCGAATGAAGTGTTCTCTGCAAATGAATATCTGACGAGAAGCAATCTGATGAAAGCGTTTGACGATTCTTACGATACTCCGATCGCTGCAGGAAAGAAAGTCGCGGTTGTCGGAGGAGGAAATGTTGCTATGGATGCGGCAAGAACCGCGCTCCGTCTGGGGGCTGATGTACATATCGTGTACAGAAGAAGCGAGGCGGAGCTCCCTGCCAGAGTAGAAGAAGTACATCACGCAAAAGAAGAAGGCGTTATCTTCGATCTTCTGACCAACCCGAAGAAGATCAATGTGGATGAAAACGGAAATATTACAAGCATGACTGTCATCAAGATGGAGCTTGGAGAGCCGGATGCATCCGGAAGAAGACGTCCGGTGGAGATCCCGGGATCGGAATATGATATTGAAGTGGATACAGTCATCATGTCTCTCGGAACATCACCGAACCCGCTTATTTCTTCCACGACAAAGGGGCTGGAGACAAACCGCAGAAAATGTATCGTTGCGGATGAAGAAAACGGACAGACCTCAAAAGAAGGCGTGTTCGCAGGAGGAGATGCAGTCACCGGCGCTGCTACGGTCATCCTTGCCATGGGAGCTGGGAAAGCCGGCGCAAAGGGAATTGATGAATACCTGAGAAGCAAAGGAAATGAGTAAAAGCCGGCCGGGACAGAAATCCGGCTGACAGTAAATGAAATGACAGAAAAGGCTTCCGCCCTGGAAATCAGGCCGGAAGCCTTTTTGGCAGGAGGGAAAGATGGTAGAGGAGATCAGAGAGAAATTATATGGGCTGGCAGAGGAAGATTATAAAGAGTTTAATAAAAAACTTCTTCCCGGAGTGGAACATGTCATAGGTATCAGGCTTCCGGCGCTGAGAAAACTGGCGAAGGAGATCGCGAAAGAAGATTATCGCACTTATCTCGAGGAGGCAGGGAAAAAGATCGGACCAGACTCCGTTCACGAGGAGGTTATGCTCCAGGGGCTTGTCATCGGTTATGGAAAAATGGATTCTGACGAGAAAAGAAAGTACCTGGATGAATTCGTGCCTAAGATCGGAAACTGGGCGGTCTGCGACAGCTGTGTGACGAGTTATAAGTTTATGCGGAAGGATCCGGAATACTGGTTCAGCTATTTGAAAACATACAGGGCCAGCAGTGAGGAATTCAAACTTCGCTTTATGATCGTTGCGATGATGTCCCATTTCGTGGATGAAGAACATATCGATGAAATCCTGGAGATCTGCGATGAAATCCATCATGACGGTTATTATGCGAAAATGGGAGCGGCATGGGCAATCCAGGTCTGTTACGTAAAATTTCCGAAAAAGACAAGAGTGTTTCTGGAAAATAATCATATGGATGATTTCACGCATAATAAGGCGATCCAGAAAATACGGGAGTCGTATAGAGTCAGCAGGGAAGAAAAAGAAGAATTGAACAGATTGAAACGGTAAATCCAGATCTCACACCTTTATGATCCCCTGTTTATATTCATTCTGGAACGCTGTCTTGTATTTATCGGTCACTACGGACATATACAGATTGGATGCAAGGATATCATTTCTGAGCATTTTCTGCCCGATGGAGGGGAGTTCTCCACTCTCAGACAATCTTGCCAGCAGCGGAAGAGGACTTTCCTTTGCGATCCTGCTTATTATTTTTGCGCTGTCTTTTCGATATCCGAGGAGACGGGCATAAAAATGAAATCCGTTTTCCATATACTCTGTCATATCGTTTTTTTTCAGACCGAGCATGATATGCAGGAGAGCCCGGTTGATGCGCGTCTGGGTGGTCTCCCGGGTCTTTAAAAGTTCGGCGAACTGCTTATAATTAAAAAAATTGTTGAGCTGCGCGCAGATCCGGTTTGCCAGTTCTTCGGACACATCCTGATAGCGGACCAGGCTTCCCGGATGCTTGTTGAGCAGTTTGTATTTCAGGATGATAGAAAAATCGTTCTGATAAACCGGATACTGTACCCGGAGATAGTCTTCGAGAAGTTCGAGACAGCAGGAGGGCACCTGTTCTTCCAGCTCCCCGAGGATGCTGGAAAATGAGGTGTTTTCAAAGCCGGCGCCGGAATGCTCGGTGCGGAGCGAGGATCCCGAGTAGGCGAGCAGAGAGCGGATGGCGGAAGCCGAGCTGAGCCGCTCGGGAGAGAGGCTTTGGTCATGGTAGTGAGAACCTTCTCTCTGGATCGTGAAAGGAGTTATATGGCTGCCAAGCCTCTTCAGGGATTTTAAATATTCGATTCCCAGGATATTGTTCGGGTCATCTAACAGAGCTGCGTATGCGGGAACATGTGTGTATTCCAGCAGCGCGTCGTGTCTGGCAGAGGGGAAAGATACCCCTTTTTTCAGGTTGGTTCTTAGAAGGCTGCGGTAATCGTCCGGCTCTCCGGTAAGGATGTCCGCTACGTGAGACAGAGATTCCAGGTCATTGCATTCGCTGCCAAAGCAGATGGCATCCACGATCCCGAGGCTGTCCAACAGGGAAACCGCGCCCATGGCAAAATACTCTGCGCTGCCTGCAGCATAGCAGACGGGCAGTTCGAACACAGCAGATGCGCCGCATTTGAGCGCCATTTCTGCGCGAAGGCGTTTTGGCATGACGGCGGGCGCGCCCCGCTGTACATAATCACCGCTCATTACAACGATCACATAATCCGCGCCTGTGACGCGTCTGGCCTCGTTGATATGGTGCAGGTGTCCGTTGTGAAATGGGTTATATTCTGTGATCAGACCGACAATTTTCATAAGAATCTCCTTGTATATCGATTTCTACCATATTATACTATAAAAAGATGGATTCTTATAGGGAAAACTTCGACAGAAAATAAAGACAGGAGTGTGCGGCATGGATAAAGAAAACCGGCTGGATGTGGAGCAGATCACAGAGCTGCTTGAAAAACATGATTTTAAGGTATTAAAGGAAGAGCTGGAAACCATGCATCCTGTGGATATCGTGGAATGTCTGGAAGAACTTGACAAAAAGCAGCGTACTCTTGTGTTTCGGCTTTTGGCAAAGGAAGAAGCGGCGGAAGTGTTCACTGACATGAACAGCGAGATGAGGGAGGACCTGATCAATGCGCTGACAGATTCCGAGCTGGAAGAAGTTATGGAAGAGATGTATGTGGACGATACGGTTGATGTCCTGGAAGAGATGCCTGCAAATGTGGTAGACCGTCTTTTGGCTGCAACTGATGAGGATACCCGTCAGAAAATCAACAGCCTCCTTCAGTATCCGGAGGACAGTGCGGGAAGTATCATGAATATCGAGTACATCAGTCTGCGAAGAGAAATGACTGTTGCGGACGCGATCTTGAAGATCCGTCAGGTCGGTATTAACAAGGAGACGATCTATACCTGTTATGTTACAGAGAAGAAAAAGCTGATCGGAATGGTGGATGTCAAGGATCTGCTCACAGCCGGCGAGTCCCGCCTGATCGGAGAGATCATGGATGAAAACGTTCTCTACGCGAGGACGCTGGACGATCAGGAGCATGTGGCGAATATGATCAACAAATACGGTCTTGTGGCTATCCCTATCATTGACCATGAGGACTGTCTGGTCGGTATCGTTACTGTTGACGACGCAATGCTCGTCCTTCAGGATGAGACGACCGAGGATATCAGCATCATGGCCGGTGTCAGCCCGAATGAAGATTCTTATTTTGAGACATCTGTGTTCCAGCAGGCGAAAAACCGTACGCCGTGGCTCATGCTCCTTATGCTCTCCGCAACAGTGACGGGGGAGATACTGGGGTATTATGAGAATGCCATGGCGGCAATGCCTGTTTTGATCACCTTTATCCCCATGCTTATGGGCACGGGCGGAAACTGTGGGTCACAGAGCTCAACACTTATCATCCGCGGGCTTGCGGTAGGGGAAATTGAATTTTCGGATATATTTAAGGTTATATTTAAAGAAATCAGAGTAGCGCTTATCGTTGGGACTCTTCTCGCCGTTGTCAACGGCGTCCGGATATGTATTATGTATGACAGAAATCTGATGCTGGCGGCAGCGCTCGGAGTAACGATGATCGCTGTTGTGGCAATGGCGAAATGCATAGGGTGTATCCTTCCGCTCGTGGCGAAGAAGATAGGGCTTGATCCTGCGATCATGGCAGCGCCGCTGATCACGACGATCCTCGATACTTGTACGATTCTTGTATACTTTAATATCGTTACAGCTGTGTTTAAAATATGAGATTGTTATTTTTGTGACAATCATATAAACACGGGCTGTGAAAATAATCGATTGTACTTAAAAATGCACATAAAATCCCTTGTATACAAAAAACCTTTGCGTTATAATAAAATCACATGTGATAAAAAATGAAAGGTGGCTTTTAAATCATGGGATTTATTGATGAAATCAAGGCAAGAGCGAAAGCAAATAAAAAGACGATCGTTCTTCCCGAGACAGAGGACGAAAGAACTTATAAGGCTGCGGAAACAGTCTTAAAAGAGGGGATCGCAGATCTGATCCTTGTGGGAAGCAAAGAGGAAATTGAGAAAAATAAAGGTACATATGACATTTCCGGGGCAGTGATCGTTGATCCGGCTGCGAATGACAAGACGGAAAGCTATATCGCAAAACTGGTTGAGTTAAGGCAGAAAAAGGGTATGACAGAGGAGCAGGCGCGTGAACTCCTTCTCAATAATTATCTGTACTATGGCGTGATGATGGTGAAGATGGGCGATGCAGACGGGATGGTATCGGGAGCATGCCATTCTACGGCAGATACACTCCGTCCGTGTCTTCAGATCCTGAAGACAAAACCGGGCACAAAGCTGGTATCCGCATTTTTCCTGATGGTTGTTCCGGACTGTGATATGGGAGCTGACGGTACCTTTATCTTCGGAGATGCGGGACTGGAACAGAATCCGGATCCCGAAAAGCTGGCATATATCGCGCTTTCTTCCGCAGAGTCCTTTAAAACCCTGACAGGAAAAGAGCCGATCGTGGCAATGCTCTCACACTCCACCAAAGGCAGTGCAAAACACCCGGATGTAGACAAGGTTGTTGAGGCAACACGTCTTGCTCATGAATTTGCTCCGGAGCTGAAACTTGACGGAGAACTTCAGCTCGATGCGGCGATCGTTCCCGAAGTGGGCGCTTCCAAGGCACCGGGCAGCGAAGTCGCAGGACATGCGAACGTGCTGATCTTCCCGGATCTTGATGCGGGAAATATCGGTTATAAATTGGTACAGAGACTCGGAAAGGCAGAGGCATACGGACCGCTCACACAGGGTATCGCCGCTCCGGTCAATGACCTGTCGCGCGGATGCAGCGCAGAAGATATCGTAGGCGTGGTTGCTATCACTTCTGTGCAGGCTCAGGCAATGGATTAATACAGGAGTGAAAATCCTGAAAAATAATAAAACGTTTGGGAGGAAGGAAAATGAACGTATTAGTAATCAACTGTGGAAGTTCTTCATTGAAATTCCAGCTTATCAATGCAGAGTCCGAGGAAGTGCTGGCGAAAGGTCTCTGCGAAAGGATCGGGATCGACGGCAGACTGACCTATCAGCCGGAGGGCGGAGAAAAGGAAAAATCGGACAAGCCGATGCCTACACATACAGAGGCGATCCAGTATGTGATCGAAGCATTGACAAATCCGGAGACAGGCGTTGTGAAAGATCTTCATGAGATCGGCGCTGTCGGTCACCGTATGGTACACGGCGGAGAAAAATTTGCTTCATCCGTTATCATCACAGAAGAAGTGAAGAAGGCTGTGGCAGAGTGCAACGAGCTTGCGCCGCTTCACAATCCCGCAAACCTCATCGGTGTAGACGCCTGCGAAAAGCTCATGCCGGGCACACCTATGGTTGCAGTATTTGATACGGCTTTCCACCAGACAATGCCAGAGAAGGCTTACATGTATGGACTTCCCTACGAGTATTACGAGAAATATAAAGTGAGACGCTACGGCTTCCACGGCACCAGCCACAGTTTTGTATCCAAAAAAGCGGCTGAGGTAATGGAGAGACCGTATGATGATCTGAAGACGATCGTATGCCATCTTGGAAACGGTTCCAGCGTGACAGCGGTTATGGACGGAAAATCTGTGGATACTTCCATGGGACTGACACCTCTGGAAGGGCTTGTGATGGGAACCCGTTCCGGTGATATTGACCCGGCTATTATGGAGTTCATCGCACAGAAAGAGGATCTTGATATTGCCGGAGTTATGAACGTCCTCAATAAGAAGTCCGGCGTGTTCGGGCTCTCGGGCGGTCTTTCCAGCGATTTCCGCGATCTGACAGACGCAATGAACGCAGGGGATAAAAAGGCTAAGATCGCAATGGATGTATTCTCATACAGAGTTGCGAAATATATTGGCGCATATGCTGCAGCAATGAACGGAGTTGACGATATCGTATTCACAGCAGGAATCGGTGAGAACGATGACTATGTAAGAGAGCAGGTATGCAGTTATCTCGGATATCTCGGAGTTGACTTCGATAAAGAGAAAAATGACGGACTCAGAGGAGCTCTTGCTGAACTTACAAAGCCGGGCTCAAAGGTCAGAGTGTTTGTTATCCCGACAAATGAGGAACTTGCTATCGCAAGAGAAACACTTGCGCTTGTAAAATAGACAGCGCTTTAAATCAGGGCTTGGGACAGGACAGGGATGCCTCAGGAATGGGGCAGGACCTGTCCGTCTTTATGCTCATAACAAGGGAAAAGCATTGTCTGATATTTTGGAAAATCATAGTTGACAAACAGGATTTACATGATATAATAGACAAGGTATGAATAGGAGTAATAACTATGTTAATTAACCTATCAGACGTTTTGTCAGACCAGCATAAGACAGTTGAAGAGACTGTGCCGTTTACAACGGAAACGATCCGGATGAAATCCGGGGAATATCCTGTTGTGAGCAGCGAGCCGGTCCGTGTCAGGGTAGAACATGTCAAAGGGAAGGAGCTGCTGATCCATGCGGCGACCAGACTTGTGGCAGTCATCCCATGTGACAGGTGCCTGGAAGATGTCAGGCATGAATTTGTACTGGACAGTACAAAGCATGTGGACGCAGGTCTCTCCGACGCAGAACTGACAGAGGAGCTGGATGAATCAAACTTTATAGACGGATATCATCTTGACGTGGACAAATTACTCTATAATGAGATTTTGTCGGGATGGCCGGAAAAAGTACTGTGCAGGGAGGACTGTAAAGGTCTTTGCAAGGTATGTGGCCGCAATCTGAATACGGGGTCCTGTGATTGTGAAGAACCGGGACTTGATCCTAGGATGTCAGTTGTCCGTGACTTATTTAAGAATTTTAAGGAGGTGTAACCTATGTCAATCTGTCCAAAGAATAAATCTTCAAAAGCAAGAAGAGATAAGAGAAGAGCTAACTGGAAGATGAGCGCTCCGAATCTTGTGAGATGCAGCAAGTGCGGCGAGCTCATGATGCCTCACCGTGTATGCAAGGCTTGCGGCGCATACAACAAACGTGAGATCATTTCCGTTGACTAGTTTTTAATAAGGAAAAAAGGCGTAAAAACTTTGCGTTTTGCGTCTTTTTTTTGTTGATTTTTATAATGTTTTCCAGTAGAATATTTTCAGTAGCGTTAGGAGGAAGGAAGATGTCTGATATTACGAGAGTGGCGCTCGATGCAATGGGCGGCGATAATGCGCCGGCCGAAATTGTGAAGGGTGCGGCAGAGGCGGTTCAGCAGAGAAAGGACATTCAGATTCTGCTGACAGGCCGGGAAGACGTGATAAAGAAAGAACTGGCAAAATATACTTATCCTGCCGAACAGATCCGCATCATTAACGCGACAGAGGTGATCGAGACGGCAGAGCCGCCTGTGAAGGCGATCCGCGGAAAGAAGGATTCCTCGATCGTAGTCGCGATGAAACTTGTGAAAGATGGAGAGGCAGATGCTTTCGTTTCAGCCGGAAGCACGGGCGCCGTGCTCGTCGGCGGACAGGTGCTCGTGGGAAGGATCAAGGGAGTGGAGAGACCGCCGCTTGCTCCGCTGATTCCCACACTGAAAGGAGTATCCCTGCTGATTGACTGCGGGGCGAATGTAGACGCCAGACCTTCTCACCTTGTTCAGTTTGCCAAGATGGGATCCATTTATATGGAGAGCGTCATGGGCAAGAAGAATCCTACGGTGGGCATCGTGAATATCGGTGCGGAGGAAGAAAAAGGAAATGCGCTCGTCAAAGAGACGTTCCCGCTCCTGAAAGCTTGTAAGGACATCAATTTTGTCGGAAGCGTGGAAGCAAGGGAAATCCCTTACGGTAATGTAGATGTGATCGTCTGTGAAGCTTTTGTGGGAAATGTAATTCTTAAACTCTATGAAGGTGTGGGCGGAGCTCTTGTAAAGAAGATAAAATCGGGCATGATGTCAAGCCTTCGGAGCAAGATCGGGGCTCTTCTTGTAAAACCTGCCCTGAAAGCGACACTCAAGGACTTTGATGCCAGTGAATACGGCGGAGCGCCGATGCTGGGACTTAAAGGTCTTGTCGTTAAGACACACGGAAGTTCTGCTTCAAAAGAGGTGTGTAATTCTATTATCCAGTGCGTCACATTTAAAGAGCAGAAAATAAATGAAAAGATAAAAGCAGCTATCCAGGAGACGCAGGACGAAGAAAAAAGTAAATGAATGAAGTCAAGGAGGAGTTAACTATGGAATTTGAAAAACTTCAGGAGATTATTGCGGATGTTCTCAATGTGCAGAAAGATGAGATCAGACCGGAGACTACATTTGTAGATGACCTGGGCGCGGATTCTCTGGATATTTTCCAGATCATCATGGGGATCGAGGAAGAGTTTGATATCGAGATCGACAATGAAGAGGCAGAGAAAATCGTAACAGTGCAGGATGCGGTAGACCAGATCAAAAAGGCAGTGGAATAATCAAAGGATCATTGAATGAAAAAGCCCCTGTGGGCTTTTTCGTTTTCATAAAGGAGTTGACAGATGAAAGACAGATTAAAAGAACTGGAACAGAAAATCGGATATAAATTCCGTGACTTCTCCCTTCTTGAGCGGGCAATGATGCACAGTTCCTACACTAATGAACGCAGTCTGCCCAAATATCAGTGCAATGAGAGGCTGGAATTTCTGGGTGACGCGGTATTGGAACTGGTATCGAGCGAGTTCCTTTTTAAGGGATCGCCGAAGATGCCGGAGGGCGAGCTGACAAAGACAAGGGCAAGCATGGTATGTGAACCGTCTCTGGCACTCTGCGCAAGAGATATCGATCTGGGAAGCTATCTTCTTCTGGGAAAGGGCGAGGAGGCAACAGGTGGAAGAATGAGGGATTCCGTTACGTCAGACGCCATGGAAGCATTGATCGGAGCGGTATATCTGGATGGTGGTTTTACTAGTGCAAAAGAGTTTATCCACAGATTTGTGCTGACAGACCTTGAAGATAAAAAGCTCTTTTATGATAGTAAAACTATCCTTCAGGAGATGGTGCAGGCCGAAAAGCTGGGAACGATCACTTACCGGCTTGTCAAGGCTGAGGGACCTGACCATAATAAATCCTTTCACACGGAAGTACTGATCGGAAATAAGGTATCGGGAAAAGGCGTGGGCAGGACTAAGAAGGCGTCGGAGCAGCAGGCGGCGTACGAGGCGATCCTAAGCCTCCGGAGAGAAAAATAGAGCAGGTGTTGTATGTATTTAAAAAACATAGAAGTACAGGGATTTAAATCCTTTGCAAATAAAATAAAATTCGATTTCCATAACGGGATCACTGGCATCGTAGGTCCCAATGGAAGCGGGAAGAGTAATGTGGCGGACGCCGTGCGCTGGGTTCTGGGCGAACAGCGGGTGAAACAGCTGCGCGGCGGGAGCATGCAGGATGTGATCTTTTCCGGTACAGAGAACCGCAAGCCGTTGAGTTATGCATCTGTTGCGATCACTTTGGACAATTCGGATCATAAGCTTCCGGTTGATTATGAGGAAGTCACAGTGACCCGCAAATTATACCGGTCCGGTGAGAGTGAGTACCTGATCAATGGGGCAGCATGCCGCCTCAAGGATATTAACGAGATGTTCTATGATACCGGAATCGGAAAAGAAGGCTATTCCATTATCGGACAGGGACAGATTGATAAGATCTTAAGCGGAAAGCCGGAGGAAAGAAGAGAGCTCTTTGACGAAGCGGCCGGCATTGTGAAGTTTAAACGCCGGAAAAATCTGTCTGTCAAAAAACTGGAAGAGGAACGGATGAACCTGACCAGAGTCAATGATATACTCCAGGAGCTTGAAAAACAGCTTGGACCTCTGGAAAAGCAGTCTGAGACCGCAAAGGAATATCTGAAGAAAAAAGAAGAACTGAAGACGTATGATATCAATATGTTCCTGCTCGAGGAAGAGAGAATCCGGGATCGGATGAAAGAGGTGGAAGAGAAATGTGAGATCGCCGCATCTGAGATGGAGGATTCCAACCAGCGTTACGAAGAGATGAAAGCCGAGTACGAGGCGATCGAGGAAGAGGTCGAACAGATCGATCTTGCCATTGAGACAGCGAAAAATCAGCTCAATGAGACAAATCTCCTGAAACAGCAGCTTGAGGGACAGATCAATGTCCTGAAAGAACAGATTAATACAGTCCGCATGAATGACGAGCACTATGACAACCGTTCGAATGCCGTCCGTGTCGAGATTGAGACAAGACAGGAACAAAAGGCTTCTCTTGAAAAAGAAAAGCAGGAGGTGCAGGAAAAGCTGAGTAAAGCTTCCGCCCAGGACAGCCAGGCAAAGGAAAAGCTGATCGAGGTACAGAGCAGGATCGCGGAGCACACTGCAGAGATAGAAGGCAGGAAGCAGGAGATCATGGATATCCTCGGAAACCGGGCTTCCACGAAGGCGAAGATCCAGCACTATGACACAACAAGAGAGCAGATCGCATCGCGCAGGGCGGCTCTGTCAAGGAGTATCCTGGAGGTATCGGCAGAGCAGGAGAGGCAGTCGGCGGCTCTTGAGAAATATGAGGAAGAGCTGAGCAGTGTACAGAAAACAATTGCGGGATATAACCAAAAAATCACAGAGAATGAGCATACGATCGCAAGACTCCAGAACGAGCTGAATGAAAAGCAGGAGAAGCTCAGGATCGGACAGACCGCCTATCACAGAGAATCTTCACGCCTGGAATCGCTGAAGAATATTACGGAGCGCTATGACGGCTACGGAAACAGTATCCGCAGAGTGATGTCTAACAAGGACAGAGAAAAGGGACTCATCGGCGTTGTGGCAGATATCATCAAAGTAGACAAGGAATATGAGATCGCCATTGAGACTGCCCTTGGAGGAAGCATCCAGAATATCGTTACAGATAACGAAGATACGGCAAAGAGGATGATCGCATTTCTGAAAAAGAATAAATACGGGCGTGCAACATTCCTTCCCCTTACCAGCATGAAAGGCAGCTCCGGGCTTAAAAATGAAGAGGCGCTCAGGGAAAAAGGCGTAGTCGGACTTGCAAATACCCTGGTGCATGTGGATCCTCAATTTGACGGGCTTGCAGCCCAGCTCCTGGGCAGAACGGTCGTAGTGCGCACTATTGATGACGGAATCTCTATTGCAAGGAAATACCGTCAGACTCTGAGACTGGTAACTCTGGAAGGCGAGCTGATCAATCCGGGCGGTTCCATGACAGGAGGAGCGTTTAAAAATTCCAGCAATCTTTTGAGCAGACGCAGGGAGATAGAGGAATTTGAGAAGACAGTCGCCATGCTGAAGTCAGATATGGATGCCATGGAGAAGGAAGTCGGCAGGATAAAAGCACAGAGAGGGACATGTTATAATGCCATTGATGAGATCCAGCAGGAGCTCAGAAAGGCGTCTGTTCTTGAGAATACTGCAAAGATGAATGTGGAACAGACGCGTGTCCGCATGGAAGAGGGAAAGAAACGCTTGGAAGGGCATGCTTCTGAGCAGAAAAAATTAGAGCTGGAACTGCAGCAGATCCGGGATAACGAAGAGTCTATCCAGATGGAGCTGGAGACATCGGAGAACCTGGAACAGGATTTAAATGCAAGGATCGAAGAGCTGCAGAAGATGCTGGACGGAGAAAAGCAGGAGGAAAGCCTTCAATTGAAGCACTCAGAGGAGGCGCACCTTGCGCTTGCCGCGCTGGAACAGCAGAATGTGTTTATCCTGGAAAATGTTTCCCGTATTGATGAAGAAACGGGTAAGTTTGAGGCGGAATTAAAGGAGCTGGATTCTAACAAGGATCATGCCTCAGAAGAAATCCGGGAAAAAGAGGAAAAGATAAGAGAACTTAAGAACACGATCGAAGATTCAAAGGAGCTGTTTGATGAGATCGGTAAAGAAATCCGGGAACAGACGGAGAAAAGGGAGGACCTGAATCAGAAGCATAAAGATTTCCTCAGGATGAGGGAAGAGCTGGCAAAGCACATATCCAGCCTGGATAAAGAATGTTTCAGATTGAACAGCCAGAAAGAATCCTATGAGGCTGCTTCAGAAAAACAGATGAATTATATGTGGGAGGAATATGAGCTTACATATAATCATGCCATGGAGTTAAGAGATGTAAATCTGACAGATCTGGCTTATATGAAACGCCAGATCCAGACATTGAAAAATGAAATCCGTAAGCTGGGCACTGTAAATGTAAATGCCATCGAGGATTTTAAAAATGTGTCTGAGAGATATGAGTTTTTGAAGGGACAGCATGATGACCTGGTCGAGGCGGAGGCAACGCTTGTGCAGATCATAGAGGAATTGGACGCCGCCATGAGAAAACAGTTCGCCGAGCAGTTCGCCCGGATCGCCGAAGAGTTCAACAGTGTCTTTAAGCAGCTTTTCGGAGGAGGAAAAGGAACATTGGAACTGATGGAGGATGAAGATATCCTGGAGGCAGGCATCCGCATCATTGCCCAGCCGCCGGGGAAGAAGCTGCAGAATATGATGCAGCTCTCGGGAGGAGAGAAGGCATTGACCGCGATCGCCCTTCTGTTTGCGATCCAGAACTTAAAGCCGTCTCCTTTCTGTCTGCTGGACGAGATCGAAGCGGCTCTGGATGATAATAATGTGACCAGGTTTGCACAGTATCTGCACAAACTAACTGAAAATACTCAGTTTATCGTCATCACTCACCGAAGAGGGACAATGACAGCGGCAGACCGGCTGTACGGGATCACCATGCAGGAAAAGGGCGTGTCCACCCTTGTGTCAGTGGATCTGCTGGAGAATGAACTGGACAAATAAAGAGCAGGAGAGAGCGGAATGGGAGAAAAAAAAGGATTTTTTAAACGTCTCGTCTCAGGTCTCACCAAGACCAGAGATAATATCGTATCCGGGATGGACAGTATTTTCCACGGGTTTTCCAAGATTGACGAGGAGTTCTATGAGGAGCTGGAAGAAACGCTGATCATGGGAGACCTGGGAGTTCATGCTGCAATGGAAATTTTGGATGATCTCAGGGAAAAAGTACGTACGCAGCATCTGAAAGAGCCTATGGAGTGCAGACAGCTTTTGATCGACAGTATCAAAGAGCAGATGGATGTCGGCGAGACTGCATATGAATTCGAGAACCGCACGTCAGTCGTATTTGTGATCGGGGTAAATGGTGTGGGCAAGACGACAACCATCGGTAAGCTCGCAGGAAAGCTCAAGGATCAGGGAAAGAAAGTGGTGCTCGCCGCTGCGGATACATTCCGCGCCGCCGCCGGCGAACAGTTGAAGGAATGGGCGAACCGAGCCGGGGTTGACATGATCGGCGGCCAGGAAGGAGCAGATCCTGCTTCCGTTATTTATGATGCCGTGGCAGCGGCAAAGGCAAGGAAGGCGGACGTCCTTTTGTGCGATACGGCAGGGCGTCTCCATAACAAGAAAAATCTCATGGAAGAGCTGAAAAAAATTAACCGTGTGATCGACCGTGAGTATCCTGAGGCGTTCAGGGAGACACTGGTCGTGCTCGACGCTACGACAGGTCAGAACGCGCTGGCTCAGGCAAAGGAATTTAATGAGGCGGCGGACATTACAGGAGTCATCCTGACAAAAATGGACGGCACGGCAAAAGGAGGGATCGCGGTCGCCATACAGGCAGAGCTTGGCATCCCCGTAAAATATATCGGAGTCGGAGAGTCGATCGATGATCTCCAGAAATTTGACTCGGATGAATTTGTAAACGCACTGTTTTATCGGGAGGAAGACGCACAGGAAACAGAAGAATAGAGTCTTGATCAGAAAGAAGGAAGAGAAAATGATGACTTTGGAGAAATTTGAGGAAGCTAGTGAACTGGTGAAGAAAGTGACCAACCCTACCAAACTGATCTACAGTGATTACCTGAGTGAAGCGAGCGGGGCAAAGGTCTATTTAAAACCTGAAAATATGCAGCATACCGGTGCGTATAAGATCCGCGGAGCTTACTATAAAATAAGCACGCTCACTGAGGAAGAGAGGGAAAAAGGGCTGATTACCGCATCGGCGGGAAATCATGCCCAGGGAGTCGCATTCGCGGCAAAACAGTTCGGATGCAAGGCTGTGATCGTCATGCCGACAGTTACTCCTCTGATCAAGGTAAACCGGACAAAGAGTTATGGCGCTGAAGTCGTACTCTATGGAGACGTGTATGACGATGCCTATGAATACGCCTGCCAGCTCGCGGAAAAGGAAGGCTATACATTTGTCCATCCTTTTAATGATCTTGACGTTGCAACCGGGCAGGGAACGATTGCCATGGAGATTGTCCAGGAACTTCCTACTGTAGATTATATCCTTGTTCCTATCGGGGGCGGCGGACTGATTTCCGGTGTATCGACCCTTGCAAAAATGCTGAATCCGAAGATCAAAGTAATAGGTGTGGAGCCTGCGGAGGCGGCAAGCATGACTGCCGCAGTCCATGCCGGAGAGGTTGTGGAACTGGAAAGCGCCAATACGATCGCGGACGGAACTGCCGTGAAGGCGGTGGGCGATCTGGTTCTTCCGTATGTGCGGGAAAATGTAGATGATATTCTTCTTGTGGAAGACGACGAGCTGATCGGTGCCTTTCTGGACATGGTGGAAAACCATAAAATGATCGTGGAAAACTCCGGACTTCTTTCGGTGGCAGCGCTTAAACAGCTTGACTGTAAAGGGAAAAAAGTAGTCTGCATCTTAAGCGGGGGAAACATGGATGTGATCACAATGTCATCTATCGTACAGCATGGACTGATCCAGAGAGACCGGATCTTCTCCGTTTCTGTTCTTCTGCCGGACAAACCAGGCGAACTTGTGCAGGTCGCAAAGACCATCGCGGATGAACAGGGAAATGTTATTAAGCTTGAGCATAATCAGTTCGTAAGCACAAACAGAAATGCTGCTGTGGAACTGAGGATCACGATGGAGGCTTTTGGCACAGAGCATAAGAACAGGATACTGGATGCATTGGAACAGAAAGGATTCCGGCCGAAACTTATCAGCGCAAAGCTGTACTGATCCGGGAGAGCCGCCGGTGAAAAAAGGTCATCCGGCGGGAGGGATACTTGTACAAGACGGGAAAGGAGCTGCGTATGGAAAGAAGGATTCCGAGGGCGGGGGATATTTACAGACATTTCAAAGGGAGAAAATACAGGATTCTTTACATTGCAACCTGTACTGAGACAGGAGAAGATATGGTTATTTTCGAGACGGAGGAAGGACCGCATAAAGTCTATGCAAGCGCTCTGGAGGCTTTTTTAAGCCCTTTGGATACGGGAAGATATCCGCGGGCTGAACAGAAATACCGTTTTGAACTGTGCAGGGATCTCAGAGAAGGTCCCGCGGCAGAGCTGAGGCGGCAGGGAAGTACGACTGCTCTTATCCTGAAATTTCTGGAACTGGAGGATAACGGAGACCGCATACAGTTCCTTCAGCGTCATCAGACCGAGATCGACGGGCGATTCCTCACGGCAGCGGCAGAGAGCCTGGAATTTGCAGAGAACGGCGAATCTGTAGAAGAACGGCTGGCAGCTCTGATGCGGTTCTTAAGGACAAAGATGAAATATGAAGGGCGCAGATTACGATAGAAATCTGGATTTGCCGGGGAGACTGTGGATTGGCTAAACGTCCGAAAACCGCTCATTTGATGCACCTTTCGCGGCGGGCAGGGATATGGCGACGGTGACTTGGAGTAATCTGATGGAAAGACTTAAAAGAATGGGATGCGGCGTTAATTTCAAAGCGGATGCCTGAGCCGCAGGCGAATCTTCCGCTTTGAAATTGTCCTTAGCCGTATCCCATTCTTTTTACGTCTTTCCCAGATTACGGAACCGGAACCTGAGCCATATCCCTGCCCGCCGCGAAAACGTCTTGAATTATATCAACGGTTTTCGGACGTTTCTCCGATCAGCTGGCTCCTCCCGCAAATACAGATTTATATCTTCTCGCCCCGTGCCCGTTTTTCGAGCAGCGCATGGATCTTATCTGTCGGATTGAGTACAGATCCGATCGTGACGTCATGATTGAGAGAATCAATGATGAGCGCCAGGAATTTGCTCATATCCGCCTTTACAAAGTACGGTTTTTCGTAGAGTTCCGGCGGAAGATAAGTCAGGTTTGTGGTAATGACTTTATTGATATATCCTTTTTCATAATATTCATCGAACTTTTCCAAGCCGTCTGTGAACAGCCCAAAGGTTGTGCACACGAAGACGCGTCCCACATTACGGCTTTTCAGCTGTTTCGCAACATCCAGCATGCTTCCTCCGGAGGAGATCATATCATCGACAATGATGACATCCTTGCCCTGTACGTCATCCCCGAGAAATTCGTGGGCAACGATAGGATTCTTTCCGTTTATGATAGTAGAGTAGTCGCGTCTTTTATAGAACATTCCCATATCTACGCCAAGAACGTTGGAGAAGTATACAGCACGGTGCATTGCTCCTTCGTCGGGGCTTATGATCATGAGGTGGTCTTTATCCGGGATCAGGTCAGGCACAGCGCGGAAAAGCGCTTTCATGAACTGATACGGCGGATTGAAACTGTCGAATCCGCTCAGCGGGATGGAGTTCTGTACACGAGGGTCGTGCGCATCAAATGTGATGATATTGGAAACGCCCATATCTGTCAGCTCCTGAAGTGCAAGAGCACAGTCAAGAGATTCCCTTTTTGTACGCTTATGCTGGCGGCTTTCGTACAGGAATGGCATGATCACATTAATACGGTGAGCTTTTCCCGTAGCAGCAGAGATGATCCTTTTCAGATCCTGGAAATGATCATCCGGCGACATATGGTTTAAATGTCCGCTTACGCTGTAAGTCAGGCTGTAGTTACAGACATCAGTCATGATGAACAGGTCTGTGCCTCGGATCGTCTCCCTGAGAACCCCTTTTGCTTCCCCTGTTCCAAAACGGGGACAGCAGCAGTCCACAAGGTAATTATTCGATCTGTAATTGACATACAGGGATGATACAGATGCTTCGCTGACTGTGTTCTCGCGGAAGGAAACGATGTAATCATTGACTTTCTGTCCCAGTTCCCGGCAGCTCTCCATCGCAACGATTTTCAGGGGGGCAACCGGAAGAGTTTTTTCTAAGAGTTCGATATTAGACATGTTTTTCTCCTGTTGATATAAGATAATCTAAATTTTACATATCATTTATACCATCTTTTTCCGTGAAATTCAAGTTTGCTGTATGAAATCCGTGTTTGCTGTATGAAATCCGGAGGGATCCCCGGGAAATATGCTTTGCGAGGGGCGGGAATTATGCTATACTGGATACGGCTGAGGAGGAAGAAAGAGGTTTTGTATCTTTCTTTATATAAAGAGACGTGAATAAGGAGTCTTGACATATATGAAAAAACATGAACACATTGTGTCCGACATAGTGCCGGGCAGCATTGCGGAGGAACTGGGCATCAGGCCGGGGGATAAGCTTCTGGCGATTGACGGGCATGAAATCGAGGATATCTTTGATTACCAGTTCTATGTGGAAGATGAAGAAATCGTGCTTCTCATTGAGAAACCGGACGGAGAACAGTGGGAATTGGAGATCGAGAAAGAGGCGGATGAGGATCTGGGGATCGAGTTCGGGCAGGGACTCATGGATGAGTACCGTTCCTGTTATAACAAGTGTATCTTCTGTTTTATAGACCAGATGCCGAAGGGTATGCGGGACACCCTGTATTTTAAGGATGATGATTCAAGGCTGTCCTTCCTCCAGGGAAATTATGTGACGCTCACGAATATGAGCAGCCACGATATTGAGAGGATCATCCGTTACCGTCTGGAACCGATCAACATTTCCTTTCAGACGACAAACCCGGAACTTCGATGCAGGATGCTGCATAACCGCTTTGCGGGGGAGGCTCTTAAGAAGGTGGATATGCTCTACCAGGGCGGAATCGAGATGAACGGGCAGGTCGTGCTGTGCAAGGGCGTAAATGACGGGGATGAACTGGAGCGGTCTATCCGGGATCTGACTTCCTATCTTCCTCTCCTGAAAAGTGTGTCAGTCGTTCCGGTAGGGCTTACGAAATTCCGCAGCGGGCTGTATCCGCTTGATCCGTTTACAAAGGAAGATGCCAGAGAAGTCCTGGACGTTATCCACAGGTGGCAGGAGAAAATCTATCAGGAATACGGTATCCATTTTATCCATGCAGGGGATGAGTGGTATCTTCTGGCAGAGGAAGATGTTCCGGAAGAGGAACGGTATGACGGGTATCTCCAGCTGGAGAACGGAGTGGGGATGCTCCGCCTGCTTTTTAATGAATTTACAGAAGGATATGATGCTCTTACAGGGGATGACAGACGGGATGAGCTCTCTATTGCAACTGGGAAGCTTGCCTACCCGTATCTCTGTAAGATGGCAGAGAAGATCACGGAGAAATTTCCCGGCGTGCGCATCCACGTATACTGTATCCGAAATGATTTCTTCGGAGAGAGGATCACGGTATCCGGGCTGATCACAGGGCAGGATCTTATGGCACAGTTAAAAGAAAGAGAACTGGGCAGACGGCTTCTCATCCCGTGTAATATGCTGAAGACAGACGAGGATGTATTCCTGGATGATTTTACTGTGGAACAGGTATCTGGCGCTTTACAAGTTCCAATTGATATTGTAAAATCAAGCGGGCAGGATCTGATCGACAGTATTTTAAATTCAGATATAGATCAATAGAAATAAATAGAAAGGCTGGAAAAAAAGATGAGTAAACCAGTAGTGGCTATCGTCGGACGTCCGAATGTCGGAAAGTCAACGCTTTTTAACGCGCTGGCGGGCGAGAAGATCGCTATCGTGAAAGACACGCCGGGAGTGACGCGTGACAGGATCTATGCGGACGTGACATGGCTGGACAAAGAATTCACTCTGATCGACACAGGCGGTATTGAACCGGACAGCAAGGATATCATTCTTTCTCAGATGAGAGAACAGGCGCAGATCGCCATTGACACGGCAGACGTGATCATATTTATTACAGATGTAAAGCAGGGGCTTGTTGACGCGGACTCCAAGGTGGCGGACATGCTGAGAAGATCCGGGAAGCCGGTGGTCCTTGTGGTGAATAAAGTAGATAATTTCGATAAATATATGCCGGATGTGTATGAGTTTTATAATCTGGGTATCGGAGATCCGGTGCCGGTATCGGCGGCATCCAGGCTCGGGCTCGGGGATATGCTGGATATCGTGTCAGGGCATTTCCCGGAGGGAAGCGCTCAGGAAGAAGAGGATGACAGACCCCGTATTGCCATCGTAGGCAAGCCGAATGTGGGAAAATCATCCATCATCAACCGGCTTCTCGGGGAAAACCGGGTCATCGTCTCCGATGTTGCGGGAACGACAAGGGATGCTGTTGACACGGAGATTGTGCATAACGGAAAGGAATATATTTTTATCGATACTGCCGGACTGCGCAGAAAGAATAAGATCAAGGAAGAGCTGGAGCGGTACAGCATTATCCGGACTGTCACCGCCGTAGAACGGGCGGACGTTGTCCTTATGGTCATTGATGCCACAGAAGGGGTGACGGAACAGGATGCGAAGATTGCCGGGATCGCGCATGAGAGAGGCAAGGGCATTATCATTGTAGTAAATAAGTGGGATGCGATCGAGAAGAATGACCGGACTATGCGGGAGTATGAGAAAGATATCCGTCAGGTGCTGTCGTTCATGCCTTATGCGGAGATCATGTATGTATCAGCTGTGACCGGGCAGAGACTTATAAAACTCTATGATATGATCGATATGGTCATTGAGAATCAGACGCTGCGTATTGCTACGGGTGTTCTCAATGAGATCATGACAGAGGCAGTGGCAATGCAGCAGCCCCCGTCAGATAAGGGGAAGAGGCTTAAACTTTACTATATTACTCAGGTCTCCGTGAAACCTCCGACTTTCGTGATCTTTGTAAATGACAAAGAACTGATGCATTTTTCATATACGAGATATCTGGAAAATAAGATCAGGGAAGCATTCGGCTTTAGAGGGACTTCTCTTAAGTTCTTTATAAGGGAGAGAAAGGAAAAGGAGCAGTAAAGCTATGGAACGATTGATCTGTCTTGCGATAGGGTATGTGTGCGGTCTTTTTCAGACCGGCTACCTGGTCGGGAAGATGAACCATATGGATATCAGGAAAAAGGGCAGCGGAAATGCCGGCACCACAAATGCGCTCAGAGTCCTGGGCTGGAAAGCGGGAGCCATGACATTTTTCGGCGATGTATTAAAATGTGTCGCCGCGTTTCTGATTTCGTATTTTATGTACCGGGGGAGTGATATGATGCCCCTGCTTGCCATGTATGCGGGCGCGGGAGTGACACTCGGACACAATTTTCCGTTTTATATGAATTTCAAGGGAGGGAAGGGGATCGCTGTGATGGCCGGTCTTGTTGTAGTCAACAGCTTCTGGCATCTGCCGGCGAGTCTGCTGATGATCCCGGTTACGCTGGCATTCTTCCTCGTTCCGGTTGCCGTGACAAGATACATATCCGTCGGTTCTCTTGCGGCTTATACGGCCTTTTTGATCGAGATGTTCATCATAGGACAGATGGGATGGCTGGGGATGGACGATGCCAGATGCTATGAGCTCTATGCAGTGCTTTTCCTCCTGACTGCGCTGGCATGGTACAGACACAGGGCAAATCTGGGACGGCTGGCAAAAGGGACAGAGAATAAATTCGGGGCAAAGAAAAAAGAATGATAAAAAGGAGTAGTGTATCATGGCAAAGGTAGGTGTGCTTGGCGCCGGAAGCTGGGGCACGGCGCTGTCGGTTCTTCTTCACGATAACGGGCATCAGGTGACAATCTGGTCGATCGATGAGAATGAAGTGAAGATGCTGGATGAAAAGAGAGAACATGAGCTGAAGCTTCCGGGTGTGAAGCTGGCGGATGATATGACCATTACCGGGGATTTGGAGACAGCGATACGGGAAAAGGATTTTCTTGTGCTTGCGGTGCCGTCTCCCTTTACGCGGGCAACTGCACGGAAGATGAATCCGTATGTGGCAGACGGGCAGATCATTGTGGATGTGGCGAAGGGCATCGAGGAATCTACTCTTATGACACTTTCCCGTCAGATCGAGGAAGAAATCCCTCAGGCAGACGTGGCGGTCCTCTCCGGACCGAGCCATGCGGAGGAAGTAGGGCGCAAGCTGCCAACCACCTGTGTTATCGGCGCAAAGACACGGAAAACTGCTGAGTATCTTCAGTCCATGTTTATAAGCCGTGTGTTCCGCGTGTATACAAGCCCGGATATCCTTGGGATCGAGCTTGGCGGCTCGCTGAAAAACGTGATCGCCCTGGCGGCAGGTATTGCCGATGGTCTGGGTTATGGAGATAATACAAAAGCAGCGCTCATTACCAGAGGAATTGCGGAGATATCCAGACTGGGTGTAAAGATGGGCGGAAAGATTGAGAGTTTTACCGGGCTGACCGGCATCGGAGATTTGATCGTGACCTGTGCCAGCGTACACAGCCGAAACCGAAAAGCAGGCTTTCTTATCGGACAGGGGAAGAGTGTCCGGGAAGCGATGGACGAGGTTCAGATGGTGGTGGAAGGTGTGTATTCCGCCAAGGCTGCGGCAAAGCTGGCAAAAAAATATGATGTGTCCATGCCTATCGTGGAAGAAGTAAACAAAGTCCTCTTTGAAGGCAAATCCCCGGCTCAGGCAGTGGACGATCTGATGCAGAGAGAGTCCCGCAGCGAGAACCGTTCCCTTACCTGGGAAGAATAGCAGTCCTAAAAGAAGAAAAAGTCATACCCCCTTGAGTGTCTGCATAAATTGTAACAGCAGAACAAGGGGGTATTTTTATGGATTCATTTCAGGTATACAGGGATATGAAAGCACGAACAAACGGGGAGATCTATATTGGCGTTGTCGGTCCGGTGAGGACAGGCAAATCCACGTTTATCAAACGATTCATGGATCTGCTTGTCCTTCCGAATATGACCGATGAACATGCAAGGGCAAGAACCCGGGATGAGCTTCCGCAGTCTGCTTCCGGCACGACTATCATGACGACAGAGCCAAAGTTTGTTCCCAAGGAAGCAGCGGCAGTAAAGCTGTCAGATGATGTTGAGGTCAAGATCCGGCTGATCGACTGTGTCGGCTATATGGTGGAGGGAGCGTCAGGGCACACGGAGAATGATGAGGAGCGTCAGGTAAAGACGCCATGGTTTGAATATGAGATCCCATTTACAAAAGCGGCTGCGATCGGAACCCAGAAGGTCATCCATGACCATGCGACCATAGGATTTGTAGTAACTACGGACGGCAGCGTGACCGGGCTCCCCAGAGAAAATTATGTCCCGGCAGAGGAGAAAACAGTCAAGGAGCTCCAGGCCATAGGAAAACCGTTCCTTATCCTTCTCAACTGTCAGAAGCCGTATACAGACGAGGCAAAAGCATTAAAAGAAGAGATGGAAAAGAAATATGGCGCCGCTGTGGTCCCTGTCAACTGCGAACAGTTGAAAACAGAGGATATCCACGAGATCATGCGTCAGGTGCTTTTTGAGTTCCCGATCACTGAGGTGGAATTCTATGTGCCCAAGTGGGTGGAGATGCTTTCCAGAGACCACAGGATCAAACAGGATCTGTTAAACTGTGCCCGCACGGTCATGGACGATTTGGACGATGTCCGCAGTATTGTTTCCGGTACCTTAGAATCAGACAGTCCGTACATAGACGGTATCCAGGTAGAACAGATCGAAATGGATACCGGAAAAGTCAGGATACGAGTGGGATTTGAACAGAAATACTATTATGAAGTGCTCAGCGAACTGACCGGCGCGGATATTAAGGGAGAATACGAGCTGATCTCCACAGTAAAAGAGCTGGCATCAATGAAGGATGAACTGAGCCGGGTGAGAGATGCGTTTGCGGATGTGAAACTGAAGGGGTATGGTGTTGTGGCGCCATCAAGAGAGGATATCAGGCTGGAGGCACCTGTGATCATTAAGCAGGGAAGCAAGTATGGAGTGAAGATCCGTTCAGAGGCGCCGTCCATCCATATGATCCGCGCAAATATTGAGACAGAGATCGCGCCTATTGTTGGGAATGAGCAGCAGGCAGAAGACCTGGTACAGTATATTAAAAAAGAGAGCGAGACTCCGGAAGGAGTATGGGGGACAAATATTTTCGGAAAATCCGTGGAAGAGCTTGTCATGGATGGAATGAAAAATAAAATCTCCATGATCAACGATGAAAGCCAGGTGAAACTGCAGGATTCCATGCAGAAGATCGTGAATGACTCCAATGGGGGGATGGTGTGCATCATTATATAAAAATATAAAATCTGGATTTGCCGGGGAGCCTGCGGTTGAGTAAAGGGGCGAAAACAGTGAAGCGGGGTGTGTCGAAGACGTATTCATAGCGTGTGTGGGGGGCTTCGGCTCCGCTCCACGAGGCAAGTAAAACTATAAAATCCGGAACTATGCTAAGAGCAGAAATTGGCAGGGGGCAACTCGCCTTCGTCTCAGACAATCCCCCTGCCAATTTCAACGCATAGTTCCGGATTTTAAGTTTTACTAAGCCTCATTCCGAAGTCACCTCAGTCACCCCCACACACGCTCTGAAAGGTTTTCGAAAAGGCGCTTCGCTGTTTTCTGGGTTTGCTCAAACCGGAGGGCGTCCCGGCAAATGCAGGGTTTCGAAGGGAGGCGAAAGGGAGACTTCTCTGGCGAGTCGTAACTTTTTTTCTGCAGGAAGACATTAATAATTTCCCGGTCGGGAAAAGATTCTGTTTCGTCGATAAAGATCCCCGTTCATCCCTCTTTTGAAATCCTACATTTGGCTGTACGGACTTCCGGTCGGATGAACGTAGAAAACCGCTGAGCATCTTTTCGAAAGCACTTCAGCGCGGAGGTGTGGGTGGTTGAGGCGACTTCGGAATGAGGCTTGGAAAAAGTAGAAATCAGGGGACATGCGTTGGGATTGGAAGAGGGATTGTCTGAGGCGAAGCTGAGTTGCCCTCTTCCAATCCCTGTTTTTAGCGTGTTCCCTGATCTCGTAGTTTTTCCTGCCTCATGGAGCGGAGCCGATGCCAGCCATACCTCCGCGCTGAATACGTCCTCGACACATTTGCTCCGCGGTTTTCGGACGTTTTTCCGCCTCCCGTCCTCACACACAAATCCAGATTTAGAGCTCCTGCAGTCCGGAGATATCGCTGTCGATGACGAGGGAGTAATTGGTGTAATATACTACGAATCCCGGTTTCCCGCCCTTGGGTTTTTTCACGTGTTTTTTCTCCACATAGTCGATTTCGACTTTTTCACTGCCTCTCATGCTGGAATAATATGCCGCCAGGCGCCCGGCTTCCTCGAAAGTGCGGTCCGGCAGTTCTTCTCCGTTTGTCTTGACGATGACATGGGAGCCGGGAGCCTGCTTCGCATGGAACCACCAGTCATTCCCGGAAGCAAAGTTAAAGGTCAGTTCATCGTTTTGCAGATTGTTTTTCCCCACATAGATATGATAGCCGTCACTGGAAATATAGTGGAGAGGAGTGTTTTTGACCTTCACTTTTTTACGTACTGTTTTTCGTTTGATATATCCGGATTCGGCAAGCTCTTCTTTGATCCCGGCGAGATCGTCTTCTGTAAGGGCAATGTCCAGCGATGTCTGGATGGATTCCAGATAAGTGATGTCATCCTTTGTTTCTTTGCATAATTCAGACAGTGCTTCAAAGGTCCTTTTCTGTTTATTATATTTTGCAAAATAGCGCTGGGCATTTTCCAGGGGCGTCTTTGCGGGATCCAGCGGAATCATGATCATTTCATTCGTATAGTAGTTTAGCGCCTCCATCTGACTGGCCCCTTCAGCTGTATTGTAGCCGTAGGTGTTGATGAGTTCTCCGTAGACCTTATATTTATCCCGTCCTTCCGTGTCTTTGAGCTGGCGGAGCTGGAGATCGTATTTTTTGCGGTTTCGTTCCAGCGCAGTCTGGACGATATGGCGCAAGTCCGCTGATTTCTGGCGGATGCGGGTGAGGCGGCTCCGGGCGGAGTAGTAGGTCTTAAGCACTTCGGATATGGAAGAAAACTCCTGCCGCGTATACCCGGAAAAATGTGTGAGCGGAAGGGCGGAAAATTCCTTTGGTTCATGTCCGTCATAGTAGATGGAAGGGGAAAAGTCCGCTTCCTTTACAGCGGAAAGATAGATCTCAAACTGCGTATACAGATGGAAGAGGATATCTTCGGAGTATTCTCTCGCAGGGATGGAAGAATCCAGCCCTGCGAGGGAGCAGATCTCTTCTGCCGTGACAGGACTGATCCCGGTAAAGCTTGTATAGAGAGCTTTTGAGACGGGAGCGGGTTTCCCCGTCAGAAGCGCGGCGAAATTTTCCCGGGATACGGTCAAAGGATCTGCCTTGTGCATGGTATCCGGTATAAAGTATTCCCGTCCCGGCAGCACCTCGCGCACAGAGCTCATCTGCGCGGAGACATGTTTAATGCTGTCGATGATCCTGCCGTCTTCTGTACAGAAGATGATATTACTGTGTTTTCCCATGATCTCTACGATCAGGAGTTTCCGGCACAGATCCCCCATCTCGTCCAGATGCTCGATGGTAAAGCGGATGATACGCTCCAGTTTCGGCTGCGAGATATCCGTGATACGCCCGTTTCCAATATGCTTCCTGAGAAGCATGCAGAAGTTTGGCGCAGACATGGGCGCGGGTTTGTTTACGTCAGTCAGGTATACCAGCGGGAGAGAAGCGTCTGCGCAGATCAAAAGGCGTTTCTGTCCCTCTGGTGTCTTCACGGTGATCAGAAGCTCGTCCGGCTCAGGCTGGACGATGCGGGCGATCCTTCCGTTTAACAGTTCTTTTCTCAATTCGTGGACAAGGTCTGCCACGACGATTCCGTCAAATGCCATAAGTAATTCTCCTTTATTGTCATACGGATTAGTATAGCATAATCAGAAAAAAGAAAAAAGGTCTGCATTTTTGATAAAGAGCTTTTAAATTAGGTACCGAAAGCATTGACCATTTGCAGAGGGACGCGTTATAATACTTTAGATCGTACATCGCACAGAGACGCGTGTGTGCAGTATATGGAAAGGCAGATTTCCATAAAAAGTAAACAGCAGAGGATGAGAACATGATAAAGAGCATGACCGGATTCGGCAGATGTGAAATACAGAAAGAATCCAGAAAATTTACAGTAGAATTAAAGAGCGTAAATCACCGCTACCTTGATGTGAATATCCGGATGCCGAAGAAACTGAACTTTTTTGAGACGGCGATCAGGACACTTTTAAAGTCATATGCGAACAGGGGCAAAATAGATATTTTTATCACCTATGAAGATATCTCGCAGGCTCAGGTTTCAGTAAAATATAATGCGGCTCTTGCGGCAGAGTATCTGAAATATCTGCGGCAGATGGAAGAAGAGTTCGGACTGGAAAATGATGTCCGTGTTTCTACGCTTTCCCGCTATCCCGAGGTGTTTACCATGGAGGAACAGAGTGAGGATGAGGAGGAGCTGTGGAACGGTCTGAAGGAGGCTCTGGAAGGTGCGTTCGGGCAGTTTGTAGAAACGAGAAAGGCAGAGGGGGAAAATCTGAAGAAAGATATCCTCTCAAAACTGGATTCCCTGGAAAAGGAAATTGTATTCGTGGAGGAACGCTCTCCCCAGATCGTGGCGGAATATCGGGCGAAGCTGGAGGATAAAATGAAGGAGCTCCTTGCGGATACCCAGATTGAAGACAGCCGGATCGCCGCAGAGGTGATCCTGTTCGCGGATAAGATCTGCACGGACGAGGAAGTTGTCCGTCTGAAGAGCCATATCCAGCACATGAGGAATACACTGGAGGAAAAGGAAGGGATCGGGCGCAAACTGGACTTTATTGCCCAGGAAATGAACCGGGAGGCAAACACGATCCTCTCTAAGGCAAACGACCTTGAGGTGTCTAACCATGCTATTACGCTGAAGACAGAGATTGAGAAGATCCGCGAGCAGATCCAGAACATTGAGTGATATAAGGGAGAAGATTATGAACAAAAAAGGAATTTTAATCGTTGTTTCCGGTTTTTCCGGATCCGGCAAGGGAACGCTGATGAAGGAACTGCTCTCCAGATATCCGGATACATACGCCCTGTCGATTTCAGCTACAACGCGTTCGCCGCGTGAAGGAGAAGCGCATGGAAGGGAATATTTTTTTATTTCCAAAGATGAATTTGAAAAAATGATTGCCAAAGGCGAACTGATAGAGTATGCTAGATACGTGGAAAATTACTATGGAACTCCGCGGGAGTACGTGGAGCGGAAGCTGGAAGAAGGGAAAGACGTGATCCTGGAGATCGAGATCCAGGGAGCCCTGAAGGTTAAAAAATCTTTCCCGGATACACTGCTTTTGTTTGTTACGCCGCCAAGCGCCGCAGAGCTGAAAGAACGCCTCGTGGGCAGAGGAACGGAGACTATGGACGTGATCAAGTCCAGGCTTGACCGCGCCTGTGAAGAGGCGGAAGGTATGGACAGTTACGATTATCTGATCGTCAATGATGACCTGGAGACATGCGTGGAGGAAATGCATGAGATTATCCGGGGAGAACACCACAGAAGCTTCAGGAATGAAGTGTTTATGAAAGAGATAAAAAAAGATCTTGAGAGATTGAAAGGAGAAGATTAAATATGCTGCATCCATCTTATACGGATTTGATGAAAGTAGTCAACAAAGATGTGGAAGAGGGGGAGTCAAAGATCGTAAACAGCCGTTATTCGATCGTTATGGCTACTTCCAAACGCGCGAGACAGCTGATCGCCGGCGATCTTCCGCTTGTTGACGCAAAAGAGGGTGAAAAACCCCTTTCCATCGCCATTGAGGAGCTCAATGAAGGCAAATTAAAGATCATGGCTGAGAATGCAGAAGAAGAGTAAGAAAACAGCGGGCAGATGCACATGTGGTATCTGCCTTTTTTACGACAGACTGAAAACGGAGGAATTTATCATACTATGAAGATATTATTTATCTCCCTTGGCTGCGACAAAAATCTCGCAGACACTGAGGTCATGCTGGGACTTCTGGCATCACGGGGCTATGAGATGACAGATGATGAGACACAGGCAGATATCATTGTGATCAATACATGCTGCTTTATCCATGACGCAAAGGAAGAAAGTATCCAGAACATCCTTGAAATGGCAGAATATAAAAAGACCGGGCAGGTAAAAGCGCTCATCGTCACAGGCTGTCTCGCCCAGAGGTACAGACAGGAGATTTTAGAAGAGATCCCCGAGGTGGACGAGGTGCTGGGAACGTCTGCTTACGACAAAATCCTCGATGCTGTGGATGCCGCTCTAGCCGGGAAACAGGAAGTGATGCTCGCTGATATTGACGCGCTGCCTCTTCCGGAGACAAAGCGGCTGGTAACGACAGGAGGGCATTTTGCCTATCTCAAGATCGCCGAGGGCTGTGACAAACACTGCACCTACTGCATCATCCCGAAAATACGCGGGAATTTCCGCAGCGTTCCCATGGAACGTCTGGTAAAAGAGGCAAAAGAACTGGCAGAGCAGGGAGTGAAAGAACTGATCCTCGTTGCTCAGGAGACGACGCTCTACGGAAAGGATCTTTACGGAGAAAAGTCACTCCATGTACTGATAAAGGAGCTCTGTAAGATCAGCGGTATCCGATGGATCCGCATTCTTTACTGTTATCCGGAGGAGATTACGGACGATCTCATCCAGGTCATGAAGGAAGAACCGAAAGTGTGCCATTATCTGGACCTGCCGATTCAGCATGCAAATGATGAGATATTAAAGAGAATGGGGCGCAGGACATCCAAACAGGAACTCATTGATATCATAGGGAAATTAAGAAGGGAGATTCCGGATATCTGTCTGCGGACTACGCTTATCACCGGATTCCCGGGTGAGACGAAAGAGCAGCATGAAGAGCTGATGGATTTTGTGGATGAGATGGAATTTGACCGCCTGGGCGTGTTTACCTATTCGCCGGAAGAAGACACTCCGGCAGCCGTTATGCCGGACCAGATCGATGAGGAAGTCAAGGAGAAACGGCAGGCGGAGCTTATGGAACTCCAGCAGGATATAGCCTTTGATAATGCTCAGGATATGGTGGACAGGGAAGTGCTGGTGATGATCGAAGGAAAGGTAGCAGATGAGAATGCCTATGTGGGAAGGACTTACAGGGACGCCCCGAATGTGGACGGACTGATTTTCATCAACACGGACGAGGAGCTGCTTTCAGGAGACTTCGCACGGGTGAAGGTGACAGGAGCAGTCGATTATGATCTGATAGGAGAATTGATATGAATTTACCAAATAAGCTGACAGTTTTAAGAGTTATCATGGTCCCGTTTTTTGTGTTTTTTATGCTTACTGATGCGGGAGGCGCTGCAAATAAGTGGATCGCGCTGGCACTCTTTGTGATCGCCAGCCTGACGGATATGCTGGACGGAAAGATCGCCAGGAAGTATCATCTTGTGACGAATTTCGGGAAGTTCATGGATCCCCTGGCGGACAAACTGCTCGTCTGCTCTGCGATGATCTGCCTGATCCCGTCAGGAAAGCTGGACGCTGCAATCGTCATCGTGATCATTGCGAGAGAATTTATCATCAGCGGATTCCGTCTCGTGGCTTCTGACGCGGGCATCGTGATCGCGGCGAGCTACTGGGGCAAGTTCAAGACAGTATTCCAGATGGCGATGATCATTGTTCTTATTGCGGATTTTGGAGGCGTGTTTGACCTGATCGGCACAGCCCTGATCTGGATCGCTGTTGCCCTGACCGTCATCTCTCTGATCGACTATGTGTGGAAGAACCGCCAGGTGCTTACTCAGGGCGGGATGTAGGATGCAGATCCAAAACGCATGAAAAGCCGGATTGAAGGATATGTTTTTGGGAAAGTCACAGTTAACAGGCACGAACGGGACGTCCCATCCCGTTTTGCATAAAACTGCCCCAGGGCAGAAGAGTTACAATGAGGAGGTAATAAGAAATGAGCCAGTTAGAAGAGTTGGGATTTGTGTTAAAGCACGTCGGGATCAACTGCGAGAACGAGGACGAGGCGTGCTCTGTGGCGCAGAGATTCGACGAGATCTTCGGGTTTACGAAGAAAGTCGGCAACAGCTCTGTGTTCGCCGGGACAGAGGTTGAGGCGATGAAGACGAGGTATCTCGGGAAGCACGGCCACATTGCGGTGGGAACCACGGATGTGGACAAAGCGGTAGAATACTTAAAGAGCCGGGGGGTTGAGTTCAACATGGATTCCGCAAAGGTAAAAGACGGAAAGACGACGGCGATCTACCTGAAAGACGAGATAGGCGGGTTCGCGGTGCATCTTGTAAAAAAATAGTAGCAGTTGCGATTGACGAATAATGTAAATTATGCGAAAATAACTCATATATGGTACAAATGTATTTTCCGCGGCAGGTGGCGGAGGATCTGAGCCGCGCAGACAGCCCATGTTTTAACGCTTCAGGGACAGGACTGTCGGTTTTTGTGCGGGATTGTGTGCCATATGCGAAGAAAATCATACATATTGAAAGGAGTTTTAACATGATTTATTCACATGAAGTAGAAATGATGTGTCCGGTAGCTCAGGGCGCAAATCACGGACCGGCTCCGATCCCGGAAGAGGCGAAATGGGTAAAGGCTAAGGAGATCAAAGATATTTCCGGTCTTACACACGGCGTAGGCTGGTGTGCACCTCAGCAGGGAACCTGCAAACTGACTCTGAATGTAAAAGAAGGTATCATTCAGGAAGCCCTCGTAGAGACGATCGGATGCTCAGGAATGACACATTCCGCAGCTATGGCATCTGAGATCCTCCCGGGAAAAACGATTTTAGAGGCACTGAACACAGACCTTGTCTGTGATGCGATCAATACAGCAATGAGAGAACTCTTCCTTCAGATCGTATACGGAAGAACACAGAGTGCATTTTCCGAGGATGGTCTTCCGATCGGCGCAGGACTGGAAGATCTTGGAAAAGGACTTCGCTCTCAGGTAGGAACAATGTACGGCACACTTGCAAAAGGTCCTCGTTATCTTGAGATGGCGGAAGGATATGTAACAGGTATCGCTCTTGATGAGAACAATGAGATCATCGGATACCAGTTCG
>ERZ1643247.338-NODE-338-length-58128-cov-7.363818_pt1 | contig 58128 bp, 50 predicted proteins | sample MGYA00579264_ERZ1643247 | MGnify/ENA primary metagenome ERZ1643247 (study PRJEB29033, sample SAMEA4952262) | chicken gut metagenome | biome: Broiler Chicken; feature: Gastrointestinal Tract; material: Caecum | place: Ireland | collected 2018 | study: Broiler... | reverse complement strand
AGCATCCGTCAGAGAAAGTCGGCGAAGAAATCAGAAAACTCTACAGCTGGAGTGATGAGGACAAACTGATCAATAACTAATCTGACAGGCAAGAAAAACGGACTGCCGGAAATCAGACCGTTTGAATACAGAACATACGGGTTATTGCGGCCGGAAGGTCTGCGGTAACCCGTATAAATTTGTCTGAAAATACGGAATGTCCGGATTGTTTTAAAGGAGTGAGAATTTGCAGACTGAAACAAATGATTTCAGCAGGGGCAGTGTTGCCAGGAATATTTTGAATCTGGCTCTGCCTATGACTGCTGCACAGCTGATCAATGTACTGTACAGTATTGTAGACCGGATTTATATCGGAAGACTTCCGCACACTTCCGCGGAAGCACTGACCGGAATCGGGCTTACTCTGCCTGTCATTACTATCATTACTGCTTTTGCAAATCTGTTCGGCATGGGAGGAGCGCCTCTCTGCTCGATTGCCAGGGGAGAACATAACGAAGAAAAAGCCGAAAAGGTAATGGGCAATTCCTTTGTTCTGCTCCTTATATCCGGCGGGATTCTTATGCTGTTCTGCCTGATTTTCAAGCGTCCCCTTCTGTATCTTTTCGGTGCAAGCGATGTGAGCTGGCCTTATGCGGATCAGTATATTACTATATATCTGCTCGGCACACTTTTCGTTATGATAAGTCTGGGAATGAATAATTTTATTAATGCCCAGGGATTTGGGAAAATGGGAATGCTTACAGTTCTTCTGGGGGCTGTTCTGAATATTGTTCTGGATCCTATCCTGATCTTCGGATTCAATATGGGGGTGAGAGGAGCGGCTGTGGCGACGATTATCTCCCAGGGAGCTTCAGCTTTCTGGGTGTTGAAGTTCCTGACAGGAAAGAGAGCGCTTCTCCATCTGAATTTTTCCGGAATGCGTCTGGAATGGAAACGGGTAAAGGAGATTACGCTTCTTGGAACTTCCGGATTCGTTATGTCTGTCACAAACGGCCTGGTTCAGATTGCATCCAATGCAATGCTTTCCCGGTACGGAGGAGATTTATACGTGGGAATTATGACGGTGATCAATTCCGTCCGGGAGATTATAACCATGCCGGTGACAGGACTTACTTCCGGGGCCCAGCCGGTAATCAGTTATAATTATGGCGCAGGATGTTTTCAGAGAGTAAAGGCCTCTATCCGTTTTATGACAGTAGGATGTATTGTTTTTACAGCCATTATGTGGGCAGTGCTGTTCTTTGAACCAAGATTTTTCCTGCATCTGTTTACGCAGAAAAGAGAAATGATCGAAAGCGGAGTGCCGGCTATGCGCATTTATTTCTGCGGGATCTTTATGATGGCGCTTCAGTTTGCGGGACAGTCCACATTTGTGGCGCTGAACCGGCCCGGACAGGCAGTTTTTTTCTCCCTGCTCAGAAAAGTTATAATTGTTGTCCCTCTCACAATTCTGCTTCCTATGGCAGGAAATCTGGGGATAAACGGTGTGTTCATGGCTGAACCGGTATCAAATGTAATCGGAGGAACAGCATGCTTTGCAACAATGCTTCTTACGGTATGGCCGTCTCTGAAAATGACTTCCGGTTCCGTATATGAAAAAAAGACGTCCGCCTGACGGCAGCGGACGCCTTTTTTTTATCTCTGTTTTCTATTCATTAAGCAATGGATTCAACAGCTTTTGACAGACGAGAGATTTTTCTGGAAACAGTTCTTTTGTGGTAAACACCCTTTGTTCCAGCTTTGGAAATCTCAGCAATTGCTGCGCGAAGCGCGCTTTTAGCTGTTTCAGCATCCTTCTGTGCAACTGCGGCTTCAACTTTCTTTACAGCAGTTTTCACTTTGGAACGGATTGCTTTATTCCTTGCAGCTTTTGTCTCGTTTACTAAAATTCTTTTCTTAGCAGACTTAATGTTAGCCAATCTGTACACCTCCAGACTCAAATGAGATTTTCAAATGTGTATTCCTGTTTCGGCGGATTCGGACACGGACGTTCCGTTGAAACATACTCATTTATTTTATGCTAACTTCCAGGGGTTGTCAATACATAATTTAAGAAATAACGTAAAAACTGTAAATGTATGATTTTGAAAAGTGAGGATGAGATATGGTCAGAAATTATTGTGTGCGGACAGATCTTGCATTGGAAGAAAAAGAACGGTTTGAATCAGATAATGTTGAGATCTCCGGCGTAGTTCTTGAAGAAGAGTACGATGAAGAAAGAGAAATCCGTACAACCCGTGTAGTAATTGAGACCGAAAACGGAGCAAAAGCCATGGGTAAGCCGGTGGGAACCTATCTTACGCTGGAGGCGCCGGATCTTGCTGTTCCGGATGAGGAGAGCCAGGAGAAGATAGCGGAAGAAATCTGCCGCTGTATCCGGGAGCTGATTCAGAAGAACTGCCAGGAAGAAAAGGATCTGTCTGTTCTTGTGGTGGGTCTGGGAAACCGGGATATTACTCCGGACGCCCTGGGACCTTATGTGGTGGATCATCTGAATGTGACAAGACATATTGTAAAAGAGTATGGAAAGTATGCTATGGGAATGGAGCAGGCGGATCTGGTAAGCGCAGTAGTACCCGGTGTTATGGGACAGACCGGAATGGAGACGGCAGAAATTGTTCGGGGAATTGTGCGGGAAACCGGTCCGGATCTGGTGATTGCCGTAGATGCTCTGGCCGCCCGGAACAGCCGCCGCCTGAACCGCACAGTGCAGATCGCAGATACGGGAATTCATCCCGGCTCCGGCGTAGGAAATCACCGGTATGGTATGACAGAAGAGTCTCTGGGTATTCCGGTAATCGGTATCGGAGTTCCGACGGTGGTAGATGCAGCTACGATTGTAAATGATACAATGGAGAATTTTATCCGGGCGCTGGAAGCTTCCACTTCTCTCAAAGGAGTCGGCGAGGTGCTCCGGTCATACAGCCCGGGGGAAAAGTATCAGTTTGTAAAAGAACTGATTGCGCCGCATCTTAACGGAATGTTTGTTACGCCGAAAGATGTGGACGAAATGGTGCATCATATCAGTCATACCATTTCCGAGGCGCTTAATATGCTTTTTTCCGGAAGGCAGCAAGCGGAACCTTAAAAGCGGTCCGGAGTTATTTCCCTGCCGGACCGGCGGGATCAGCTGTCATAACCTGCTGCCGGTCTGCATAAAATTTCAAAAGATATGACAGAGTGGAATGGAACAATTGGAAGGGAATGCAGGCCGGTATGATTCAGTGGCTCAGAAGAAGAAAAACAAGATACGCCTTATTTGCGGCGGCGGCCGTTTTTTTGTGCGCGGGTATTTTTTATATCGGAGCTGGCAGCATAACGGATCAGTGGAAATACCGGCTTCAGCAGGCTCTGTTTTACAGCTCCGGTGAAATGTATATGCCGGGCCTTCTTTATGCAGAACATCCCAAGCAGCAGGGAGCCGGAGAGTGGGTCAGGGAAAAGGCGCTTGCATGGATGCCCCTTGTCAGTTATGTGGAAGATCATATTCCCGGCAAGGAGACAATCGAGGATGAGGAAACGATAGCGAAAATACTGGAAAGTCAGGCAAATGATGAAAATATGGTTGATGAAAACGGCAATCTGATCGGTAAGCCGGCGGAGGCGGAAGAAGAATCCGGCTCCCCGGCTCCGGCGGCAGATCTGTCGATAGAAAAGCTGAGAGATTTTGATTATCTTCTCAGTCATTTTTATATCGTGGACAGCTCTACGATGGTTGAGCCGGAACAGCTGGATGTGGATGACCTTCTGGGCAGAAGTATGAAAATCGATACAGGTACAGACGGGCCGAAGGTGCTGGTTTATCATACCCATTCCCAGGAAGAATTTAAAGACTCCACTCCGGGCGATCCCGCGGAGAGTATTGTAGGCGTGGGGGAATATCTTACGGAATTGCTGAACGAAAAGGGGATTGAAACCATTCATGATACCGGTGTGTATGATATTATTGACGGGAAACTGGACCGGAGCAATGCTTACGGGAAGGCAGAGGAGGCGGTTACGGCAATTCTGAAGAAAAATCCCACCATTGAGGTGGTAATTGATCTGCACAGGGACGGGGTGGCTGCAGATACCCATCTTGTAACAGAAATTAACGGAAAGCCTACTGCAAAGATTATGTTTTTCAACGGACTGAGCCGTTCCCGTACCAACGGGGATATCGAATATCTGAGAAATCCGTACATACAGGATAATCTTGCCTTTTCCCTGCAGATGAAGCTTGCCTGCGAGCAGGAGTATCCGGGATTCACACGTAACATTTATCTGAGAGCCTACCGGTATAATCTGCATCTGATGCCGAAATCTCTTCTCATAGAGGCCGGAGCGCAGACAAATACAGTAGAGGAAATGATGAATGCAATGGAGGTCCTGTCTGAAGTTCTCTGTCAGGTTCTGACTGGAAAATGAATGCTCTCTTCCTTGAAAAACGGAGAAAAATCCCTGTCTGATCCGCCGGAATGATTACAGGAAGAGGGCCGGGCCGGAAACGGCCAAAAGGCAAAATCCGTTGAAATCTGGGAAAACCAGTGGTATAGTATGTAATGGACTGCTCTGCGCCAAAGCAGAGTGAAAGAACGGTATTTCCTGCCCGGCTCTGCCTTGCGGGAAAGAAAAAGGAGAAGATAAATGTCGGCAAATCAGACGTATAATGCAGGAAATATTACAGTACTGGAAGGGCTGGAGGCAGTCAGAAAACGTCCGGGAATGTATATCGGAAGTGTGTCTACCAAGGGTCTGAATCATCTGATTTATGAGATGGTGGACAATTCAGTGGATGAACATCTGGCAGGATTCTGCTCGGAGATTCAGGTAATTCTGGAAAAGGACGGATCTGCCACCATATCTGACAACGGCCGCGGCGTTCCGGTGGACATGCATCAGAAGGGCGTTTCGGCTGCCCGTCTTGTATATACCACCCTTCATGCGGGCGGAAAGTTTGATGATTCCGCCTACAAGACGAGCGGAGGCCTTCACGGCGTCGGCTCGTCGGTAGTGAACGCCTTATCTGCGTATATGGATGTAAAGATCAGCAGGGACGGATACATTCACCATGACCGGTATGAGAGAGGAGTTCCTGTTGTCGAACTGGAGAATGGACTTCTTCCCAGGATCGGGAAGACAAAAAAGACCGGTACGACGGTGAATTTCCTGCCGGACGACCAGATTTTTGAGAAAACCCGCTTCCGGGCCGAAGAAGTAAAGAGCAGACTTCATGAGACGGCCTATCTGAATCCGGAGCTGACGATCCGATTTGAGGACAGGAGACAGGAGCCGGCGGAGGTGATTGTCTATCATGAACCGGATGGAATTATCGGATTTATCCGGGATCTGAACAGTAAAAAGGAAGCGCTCCACGATCCGGTTTATTTCAGCGGGGAATCTGAGGGAATTAAAGTGGAAGCTGTATTTCAGTATGTCAACGAGTTCCACGAAAACGTACTGGGGTTCTGCAACAATATCTATAATGCAGAGGGCGGCACCCATCTGACCGGATTTAAGACAACCTTTACTACGGTAATGAATCAGTACGCCCGCGAGCTGGGGATTCTTAAGGAGAAGGATGCAAACTTTACCGGAGCGGACATCCGGAACGGAATGACAGCGATCATTTCTATTAAACATCCGGATCCCCGTTTCGAGGGGCAGACTAAGACAAAACTGGATAATCCGGATGCTTCCAGAGCAGTGGGGAAAGTTACGGGAGAAGAAATTGTCCGGTTCTTTGACCGGAATCTTGATACGCTCAAGACTGTGCTTTCCAGTGCGGAGAAAGCGGCAAAAATCCGGAAAACCGAGGAACGGGCGAAGACCAATCTTCTGACAAAACAGAAGTATTCGTTTGACAGCAATGGAAAGCTTGCCAACTGTGAAAGCAGGGATCCGAAGAAATGCGAGATCTTTATTGTAGAGGGAGATTCGGCAGGCGGTTCGGCAAAGACGGCGAGAGACAGAAATTTCCAGGCCATTCTTCCGATCCGGGGAAAAATTCTGAATGTGGAGAAGGCAAGTATCGACAAAATTCTGGCCAATGCAGAGATCAAGACCATGATTAATGCATTCGGCTGCGGCTTTTCCGAAGGATATGGAAACGATTTTGATATCAGTAAACTCCGGTATGATAAAATTATTATTATGGCGGATGCAGATGTGGATGGAGCCCACATTTCCACCCTTCTGCTGACTCTGTTCTACCGGTTTATGCCGGAACTGATTTATGAGGGACATGTTTATATTGCAATGCCGCCTCTTTATAAAGCCATGCCAAAGAACGGCAAGGAAGAGTACCTGTACGACGATAAAGCACTGGAAAAATACCGGAAGACACATTCCGGTCCGTTTACACTTCAGAGATATAAAGGTCTGGGAGAAATGGACGCAGAACAGCTCTGGGAGACTACCCTGGATCCGGAGCGGCGGATTCTGAAGCAGGTGGAGATTGAAGACGCGAGAATGGCATCCGGGGTGACAGAGATGCTGATGGGAACGGAAGTGCCTCCGCGGCGGGCATTTATTTATGAAAATGCCAGGGAAGCAGAGCTGGATATATGATAAGGAGAAATTAGATGAGCAGTGAACCACAGATTATAAGAACCGAGTATTCGGATCTTATGAAAAAATCTTATATTGATTATGCCATGAGCGTAATCATAGCGAGAGCGCTGCCGGATGTAAGAGACGGACTTAAGCCGGTACAGAGAAGAACCCTGTATGATATGTATGAACTTGGTATCCGGTATGACAGACCCTACAGAAAGTGCGCCCGTATTGTCGGCGATACTATGGGTAAATATCATCCTCATGGAGACAGTTCCATTTATGAAGCTCTTGTGGTCATGGCGCAGGATTTCAAAAAAGGAATGGTTCTGGTGGACGGACATGGAAACTTCGGTTCCATTGAAGGGGACGGCGCAGCGGCCATGCGTTACACGGAGGCCCGGCTTACCAAATTTACGCAGGAAGTATGCCTGGCTGATCTGGATAAAAATGTTATTGATTTCGGGCCGAACTTTGACGAGACGGAAAAGGAACCTCTTGTTCTTCCGGTCCGGGTGCCGAATCTCCTGGTTAATGGCGCGGAGGGAATTGCCGTAGGTATGGCGACCAGCATTCCCACGCATAATCTGGGAGAAGTGATTGATGCGGTTAAGGCATATATGAAAAATGACGCCATCAGTACCAAGCAGCTGATGCGGTATATAAAAGGGCCTGATTTCCCTACCGGTGGCATTGTGGTCAATAAAGATGATCTTCTTAATATTTATGAGACCGGACAGGGCAAGATCAAGATCCGCGGCAAGGTAGAAGTAGAGGAATTAAAAGGCGGGAAGAAACAGCTTGTAATTACAGAGATTCCTTATACGATGATCGGCAGCGGAATCGGTAAATTTCTGAATGACGTGTGCGCCCTTGTGGAATCTAAAAAGACGACAGATATTGTGGATATTTCCAACCAGTCCTCCAAAGAAGGAATCCGGATTGTTCTGGAACTGAAGCGGGGGGCGGATGTAGAAAATCTCAAGAATATGCTCTATAAAAAGACCCGTCTGGAAGATACTTTCGGTGTTAACATGCTGGCGGTTGCAGACGGACGCCCTGAGACGCTGGGACTGAAAAAGATTATCGAATACCATGTGGACTTTCAGTTTGAGCTGGCTACAAGAAAGTACAAAACTCTTCTGGCCAAGGAGCAGGAAAAGAGTGAAGTTCAGGAAGGCCTGATCAAAGCCTGCGATGTGATTGATCTGATTATTGAGATCCTGCGGGGCAGCAAATCTGTCAAGGATGCAAGAGCATGTCTCGTAAATGGAATCACAGACAATATCCGGTTCAAATCGCCGATTTCCAAAAAGATGGCCTCTCTTCTGAGATTTACTGAGCGTCAGGCTACGGCGATTCTGGAGATGCGTCTCTACCGGCTTATTGGTCTGGAGATTGAGGCACTTCGGGCGGAGCATGAGCAGACCCTGAAAAATATTGCCCGGTACGAGGATATTCTGAATAATTATGATTCTATGGCAGCGGTTATCATGGAGGAGCTGGATGCCTTCAAAAAGGAATACAGCAGAAAACGCCGCACTGTTGTGGAAAACGCTGCCGAGGCTGTGTTTGAAGAGAAAAAAATCGAGGAGCAGGAAGTTGTGTTCCTGATGGACCGCTTCGGATATGCAAAGACGGTAGATCCGTCTGTCTACGAAAGAAATAAAGAGGCCGCAGACAGTGAAAACCGGTATATTGTCCATTGTATGAATACGGGAAGACTGTGCATTTTTACGGATACGGGAAAAATGCATCAGGTACGTGTCCTGGATCTGCCCTTCGGAAAATTCCGGGATAAAGGGACCCCGGTGGACAATGTGAGCAATTATTCCAGCAGCGGGGAACAGATTGTGATGGTCTGCGACGCCGAGCAGATGCGGTTTTCACATCTGCTGTTTGCCACAGCCAGGGGAATGATAAAAAGGGTTGACGGAAAAGAATTTCAGGTGTCAAAGCGGACAATTGCGGCAACAAAACTGCAGGAGGAAGATACCCTTGTGTCTGTGCAGGTAATAACAGATAATCAGAATGTTGTACTGCAGACAAGAAACGGCTATTTCCTCAGATTTCCCGCAACGGAAGTCCCGGAGAAGAAAAAAGCCGCAATCGGAGTCAGAGGAATCCGTCTTCAGAAAAATGACGTGCTGGAAAATGTTTATCTGTTCCAGGAAGGAACGGAGGCAAAAGTGACATTCGGCAAAAAAACAGTCACACTGAACCGCCTTAAAACAGCAAAACGGGATGGAACCGGCACAAAGACCAGACAGACTGACTGATCCCGGATTATGGCCTGAAGATAAGACTTTTTCTAAAAACCCCTTGATTTCTCTGGAAAAAGGTGTTAAAGTCTTCTATAGTTACATAAGGAATCCGGCAGAAGAGTGAACGAAAGTTCACTCTTCTTTGATGATAGGGTTTTTTGCTTGTCAGAAGCTTTCCTTGTGGAGTACAGACAAATCATTAGAGAAAGGGAGTTTAGTGTGTCCAGAAAAGAAGAATATGAACAGAAAACAGAGGAACTTCTCACACCGGTTGTCTCAGGTTTTGGATTTGAGCTGGTTGACGTGGAGTATGTAAAAGAAGGCGGAACATGGTACCTCCGTGCATATATTGATAAGCCGGGCGGAATTACAGTGGATGACTGTGAGGCAGTGAGCCGGGCTTTTTCGGATATCCTGGACGAAAAGGATTATATTGACGACTCTTATGTGTTTGAGGTCAGCTCTCCGGGACTGGGAAGGCCGCTGAAGAAAGAAAAGGATTTTGCACGCAGTCTGGGAGAAGAAGTAGAGATCCGGACTTACCGTGCTATTGACAGGCAGAAAGAATTTGAAGGGATTCTGAAAAGCTATGATGAAGAGACTGTTACCATTGCCTATGAAGACGGCGGGGAACAGACATTTAACAGAAGTGAAATCGCGCTGATTCGTCTGGCGCTGGATTTTTAATTAAGGAGGAAGGACAGAATGAACACAGAGTTAATGGAAGCACTGACAATTCTTGAAAAGGAAAAAAATATCAGCAGAGATGTGATGATGGATGCAATTGAAAATTCGCTGATCAGTGCATGCAAGAATCATTTTGGAACAGCGGAAAACATCAAAGTGATTATGGATCGGGAAACATGCGATTATGCTGTGTATGCGGAAAAGGAAGTTGTGGAAGAAGTTATGGATCCGGCTCTGGAGATCAGTCTCGAGGATGCAGAAAAAATCGATTCCTCCCTCCATATCGGAGATATTGCACAGGTTCCGGTACAGTCCAAGGAGTTCGGACGTATTGCAACGCAGAACGCCAAGAATCTGATCCTGCAGAAGATCAGAGAAGAAGAACGCAAGGTTGTGTTTGATCAGTATTTTGAGAAAGAAAAAGATATCGTAACCGGTATTGTTCAGAGATATGTCGGCAAAAATATCAGCATTAACCTGGGCAGAGCGGATGCCATGCTTACCGAGAATGAGCAGGTAAAAGGCGAGGTGTTCCAGCCTACGGAGAGAATCAAACTGTATGTTGTGGAAGTGAAAAACACACCAAAGGGACCAAAGATCCTTGTTTCCCGTACCCATCCGGAACTTGTAAAGCGTCTGTTCGAGGCAGAAGTGGCGGAAGTGCGGGACGGTACTGTTGAGATCAAGAGCATTGCCAGGGAGGCAGGTTCCCGTACAAAGATGGCTGTATGGTCCAATGATCCGAACGTGGATCCTGTCGGAGCCTGCGTCGGCATGAACGGACAGAGAGTTAATGCAGTAGTTAATGAACTCCGGGGAGAGAAGATTGATATTATCAATTGGGATGAAAACCCGGCTCTTCTTATAGAAAATGCATTGAGTCCGGCAAAAGTAATTTCAGTTATGGCAGATCCGGAGGAAAAGATGGCAAGCGTAATCGTACCGGATTACCAGCTTTCTCTGGCAATTGGAAAAGAAGGACAGAACGCCCGTCTGGCAGCCCGTCTGACCGGATATAAGATAGATATCAAGAGTGAAACACAGGCAATCGAGGCAGGTGATCTTCCTGAAAATTATATGGAAGAGATGGGTCTGACCGAGGAGGAAGGCTACACCGGTGAGTATGATGACGAATATGAAGATGACGGTGCATATGATGAGGCATGGGATGAGAATGACAGTCCGGATGCAGAAAAACCGGAAGAAGAGGATCCGGATGAAGAAGAAATAGAATTTGTTGAGACAGAGGATAATGAGTAAGACCTGGAGGGGTGAAATATTTGGCAGTGAAAAAAAAGATTCCCATGCGTAAATGTGTGGGATGCGGTGAGATGAAGCCGAAAAAAGAGCTGATGCGCATACTGCGGACGGAGGAAAATGAATTTTGTGTTGACACCACCGGCAAGAAAAACGGGCGGGGGGCATATCTCTGCCACAGTGTGGAATGCTTTAAAAAGGCAGTGAAAAATAAGGGGCTGGAGAGGTCCTTTAAGCAGGGCATACCGCAGGAAGTATATGACAGGCTGGAAAAGGAGATGGGCGAAGTTGAAAAGAGATAAAGTGCTGTCTTTGATCGGCCTGGCCATGAAGGCTGGAAAATGTGCAAGCGGTGAGACTATGACAGAAAGCGAGACAAAAGCAGGTAAGGCCTTTCTTGTGATTGTTGCCCGGGATGCATCAGACAATACAAAAAAGAAATTTCGGGATATGTGTAAATATTACAGAGTTCCAATTTGTTTTTACGGAGATAAAGATACCTTGGGGCATGCAATGGGAAAAGAGTTCCGTGCATCTCTGGCGATATTGGACGAAGGATTTGCAGACGGAATTCAGACAGAACTTGGGAACAGAGAGGATATTGCATTAAGGAGGTAGTTGTTATGACTAAAGTTAGAGTACATGAACTGGCAAAAGAACTGGGGATGGAAAATAAAGAACTTTTAGACCTTCTCCAGAAGAAAAATATTGTTGTTAAAAATCATATGAGCACGCTGGATGAAGAGGTTGCCGGCGAAATCCGGAAAGAGAGAGCCGGTCAGGCAGAAAAGAAAGAGGAGAAGACGGAAGGAGATTCAGCTGCCGCTTCGGCGGAAAAAACAGACGGGGCTCACAAAAAGAAAAATCTGGCCTATGTGATCCGTCCTCAGAACTCCAGAAACAGCAGCAGAATCCAGGGAAACCGCCAGAATCAGCGGGGACAGCGGATGTCTCAGGGAGGAACAAGACCGTCTGCTGATGCCCGGCAGGCACGCCAGGACCGTCCGGCGCGTCCGGCGCAGGCAGGCCGTCCGGCAGGCGAGCGCCCGGTACGTCCGGAAAGAGGAGACCGTCCGGTGCGTCCGTCACAGCCTTCAGCTGAGAACCGCCCGGTACGTCCGGCAGGAGAGAACCGTCCGGTACGTCCGGCACAGGCATCCGCAGGCCCGGCAGGCGAGCGCCGTATGTCCGGTGAGAACCGTCCGCCGCGTACTGCTTCCCAGGCAAACCGTCCGGCAGGAGAGAACCGCCAGAATCCGGAGGGAAGACAGAACCGTACAGAGAGAGGAGAACGTCAGGGCCAGCGTTCCTTTGGAGAGAACCGTCCTTCCGGCGACAGAAGAGGACCGCGTCAGGAGAGAGGCGGAAGGGATCAGCGCCCGGGCGGACAGGGACAGCGTACAGACCGCCGTGGAGATTCCCGCAGAGAGGACAGAGAGTCTCTTTCCGCTCCTATTGTAGAACAGCAGAAGAACCAGAGAAATAAGGCAAAGAATAAGGAAAGAGATAATAAAAAGAAAGAATACAGAGACGACTCCTTTGAAGGAAAAGGAAAGAAAGGAAGAAAGCAGAAGCAGGTTGCAGAGGTAAAGAAACCGCAGCCGAAACAACAGGAGAAAAAGGAAGAGCAGATCAAGCAGATTGTGATTCCGGAAGTTCTTACGATCAAAGAGCTTGCTGACAAAATGAAGATTGTTCCTTCCGTGATTGTAAAGAAACTCTTTATGCAGGGGAAAGTCGTAACAGTCAATCAGGAGATTGATTATGATACGGCGGAAGAGATCGCCATGGAATTTGATGTACTCTGCGAAAAGGAAGAAGTTGTGGATGTAATTGAGGAACTGCTGAAAGAGGATGAAGAGGATGAAAGCCTGATGGTAAAACGTCCTCCGGTTGTCTGCGTTATGGGTCATGTTGATCATGGAAAAACTTCTCTGCTGGATGCCATCCGCCATACAAATGTGATTGACCGGGAAGCCGGCGGAATCACACAGCATATCGGCGCTTATGTGGTTGAAGTAAACGGGGAGAAGATTACGTTCCTGGATACGCCGGGACATGAGGCATTTACAGCAATGCGTATGCGCGGCGCAAATTCTACAGATATTGCAATCCTTGTAGTTGCGGCAGACGACGGTGTAATGCCGCAGACCGTAGAAGCGATCAATCACGCAAAAGCCGCAGGGATTGAAATTATCGTGGCAATTAATAAAATTGATAAACCCAGTGCAAATGTTGAGCGTGTGAAACAGGAACTGACCGAGTATGAACTGATTCCGGAGGACTGGGGCGGAAGCACGGTCTTTGTTCCGGTATCCGCACATACAAAAGAAGGAATCCCGGAACTTCTGGAAATGATTCTTCTTACCGCAGAGGTAATGGAACTGAAAGCCAATCCGAACCGTGCGGCCAGAGGTCTTGTTATCGAAGCAAAGCTGGATAAAGGAAAAGGCTCTGTAGCTACTGTTCTTGTACAGAAAGGAACCCTTCATGTGGGAGATGCGATTGCGGCAGGAAGTGCCCACGGCCGTGTAAGAGCCATGATGGATGATAAGGGCAGAAGAGTAAAAGAGGCAGGTCCTTCTCAGCCGGTTGAGATTCTGGGACTGAATGATGTGCCGAACGCAGGCGAAGTATTTGTGGGCTGCGAGTCGGAAAAAGAGGCGAGAAATTTTGCCGAGACCTTTATCGCTCAGAATAAAGTGAAACTTCTGGAAGAGACAAAGAGCAAGATGTCCCTGGATGATCTGTTTAACCAGATACAGGAAGGTAATCTGAAAGAACTGAACATTGTTGTGAAAGCTGATGTGCAGGGATCTGTAGAGGCGCTGAAGCAGAGCCTTCTCAAACTGTCAAACGACGAAGTGGTTATTAAAATTATTCACGGCGGTGTAGGCGCTATCAACGAATCTGATGTGATTCTTGCTTCTGCTTCCAATGCAATTATTATCGGTTTTAATGTCCGTCCGGATGCTACGGCTAAAGATATTGCGGACAAAGAAGGCGTGGATATGAGACTGTACCGTGTAATTTACAATGCCATTGAAGATGTGGAAGCTGCCATGAAAGGACTTCTGGATCCGGTATTTGAAGAAAAAGTTCTCGGCCACGCAGAAGTGCGTCAGACATTTAAGGCTTCCGGAGTCGGAACCATTGCCGGCGCGTATGTGCAGGATGGTATTTTTGAGAGAAATTGTTCGGTTCGTCTGATTCGTGACGGAATTGTCGTATTTGACGGTCCTCTGGCATCTCTGAGAAGATTTAAGGACGATGTGAAGGAAGTAAGAGCCGGCTATGAGTGCGGTTTTGTATTTGAGAACTATAACGATATCAAAGAAGGCGATCAGGTTGAAGCCTATAAAATGGTTGAAACTGAGAGAAAATAAGTCTTTCTGACGGGAAGGAGCATCTATGAGAAAAAACAGTATTAAAAATACAAGAGTAAATGCCGAAGTTCAGAGAGAACTGAGCATTATTCTGCAGAACGGAATCAAAGATCCGAGAGTGGCCCCTATGACTTCCGTAGTCGCCGTAGAAGTGGCTCCGGATCTGAAAACCTGTAAGGCTTATATCAGCGTGCTGGGAGATGAAAAGGCACAGCAGGATACGATTAAGGGTCTTCAGAGCGCGGAGGGATACATCCGCCGGGAACTGGCCCGCACGGTAAATATGAGGAATACTCCGGAAATCACATTTATAATGGATCAGTCGATTGAATACGGAGTGAATATCAGCAGAAAGATAGATGAAGTGACAAGGGATTTGAAAAAAGATGGAGCTGATGAATAATATGAAAATTGTTTTGGGTGATATTCTGAAAGGAAAACACAGCGTTGCTCTGGGCGGACATATCCGCCCGGACGGCGACTGCGTGGGATCGTGTCTCGGACTTTATATGTATCTGAAAGAGCAGTACCCGCAGCTGGAGACAGACGTTTATCTGGAGGAGGTTCCGGAGGCTTACCGTATTATTTCATGTACGGATGAGGTAAAGAACAGGATCCCGGAAAAAAAGGAATACGATCTTTTTATCTGTCTTGACTGCGGTGATCTGGGACGGCTGGGATTCTCTTCCCCGTTATTTGAACGCGCAGGAGAAACTCTGTGTATCGATCATCATGTCAGTAACAGCGCCTTTGCTGATCTGAACTACATAGTGTCGGACGCAAGTTCTACTTCCGAACTTGTTTTTACTCTGCTGGACAGCAGCAGAATCAGCAAGCGGGTGGCAGAAGCACTTTACATGGGAATTGCACACGATACCGGTGTATTCCAGTATTCCTGTACTTCACCGGAGACCATGGAAATTGCGGCGGAACTGATGCGCAAGGGAATTAACGGAAATGAGATCATAGATAAGACATATTATGAAAAGACATATGTTCAGAACCAGATTCTGGGGCGGGCGCTTCTGGAGAGTATGCTGATTCTGGATAAAAGATGTATTGTGTCGGTTATACGCAAAAGATCCATGGAATTCTTTCAGGCAAAACCATCAGATCTGGAAGGGATTGTATCTCAGCTGAGACTGACAAAAGGCGTGGAAGTGGCCATGTTTCTTCATGAGACAGAAGCTCAGAAATTTAAAGTAAGCCTCCGCTCAAAGGGAAAAGTTGATGTCAGCAAAATCGCCCAGTATTTCGGCGGCGGCGGACATGTGCGTGCGGCAGGCGTGACCATGCAGGGGTCAAGCCATGACGTGATCAATAATATTACAGAACAGATTGCGCTTCAGCTTGATAAGGGAGCCGGGGAAGAAGTATGATCAACGGAGTTCTGAATATTTATAAAGAAAAAGGATATACTTCCCACGATGTGGTGGCCTGCCTGAGAAGAATCGTGGGGCAGAAGAAAATCGGACATACAGGCACCCTGGATCCGGATGCGGAAGGGGTGCTTCCTGTATGTCTGGGCAGAGCCACAAAACTCTGTGATATGCTGACCGACCGGAATAAAACTTATGAGACGGTACTGCTTCTGGGAAAGACCACAGATACCCAGGATATTTCAGGAAGGGTTCTGAAAGAATGTGACCCTTCCTGTATTTCTGAAGAGGAAGCTGCAGAACATATATACAGGTTTGTGGGAGAGTATGACCAGATTCCGCCAATGTATTCCGCCTTGAAGGTAAACGGGAAAAAACTTTATGAGCTTGCCCGCGAAGGAAAAACGGTGGAACGAAAAAGCAGAAGAGTACACATTTTTCAGATCCGGATTCTGGAGATGAAGCTGCCGCGTATCCGCATGGAAGTGGAATGTTCCAAAGGGACATATATCCGCACCCTTTGTCAGGATATCGGAGAGAGTCTGGGCGTGGGAGGCTGTATGGAAAGTCTGAAGCGTACCAGATCCGGGAGATTTTCTCTGGAAGAGAGTGTAAAACTGGAACAGGTGGAGGAATGGAAGAATAAGGGACAGCTGATGGAACTTGTGATTCCTACGGATGAGATGTTTTCGGATCTGGAAGCGGTTACGGTGAAAGATTTCTGCGTGCGGACCGTGTATAATGGAGGCCCGTTCCCGCCGGCTGGTCTGCAGAACCGGCTGCCCTGCAGTCCCGGAAAGTTATACAGGGTATATGACGGAGCGGGACATTTTATAGCCGTATACAGATATGACGGAGAAAAGCGGAAGTTTCTTCTGGAAAAAATGTTCCTTGACCCGGAAGAGATTCATACAGAAAAGACGACAGGCGACAGAACACAGCGATAGAAGGTGCAGGACAGATATGCAGATAATTACAGGGATCGGATCACATCAGTGGAAGAAAAGCACAGCGGTTACGCTTGGAAAATTTGACGGCCTTCACAGAGGCCATCAGAAACTGGTGAGCAGAATTATGGAGTATAAGAGTCCGGAATGCGACAGCGTACTCTGCGCGTTTGATATGGGCAGAGAATCGCTTATGACAAAAGACGAGAGAAGAAAACAGCTGGAAGGAAAGATTGATTACCTGGTAGAATATCCTTTTACCAGAGAGGTCAGAGAGATGGAAGCGGAGGATTTTATTGACTGTGTCCTCTGCGGCATTCTCCGGGCTTCTCATATTGTCGTGGGTACGGACTTTACCTTCGGATACCGGAAAAGAGGAAATGCCGCCATGCTGGCGGATTTTGCAGAAAGCCGGGGATATACGGTGGATGTGATCGAGAAAGAACAATATCAGGGAAGAGAGATCAGCAGCAGCTATATCCGGGAAGCGCTTTCCCGGGGAGAAGTTGAACTTGCCGGGAAACTGCTGGGATATCCTTATGAAATGTCAGGAATTGTGGAACACGGGAAAAGGCTGGGGCGGACCCTGGGATTCCCGACAATGAATATTGAGCCGCAGGAGCAGAAAATCCTGCCGAGATTCGGCGTTTATGTATGCCGGGTGCAGATTGACGGAAAATGGTACAATGCAATCGGAAATGCCGGGATCAAACCGACAGTAACCAATGAACACAGACGTCTTCTGGAGGTCTTTGTATTCGGGTATGAGGGAGATGCCTATGGAAAAGAAATCCGGGCACAGTTCTGTGCGTTCGAGCGTCCGGAGACAAAATTTGCTTCCGTAGAGGAGCTGAAAAATCAGGTTATGAGAGATATCCGGTTCGGCGAGGAATATTTTGAAAAAAAGTAATTTCCCGATTTACAATATAACGAAGCTGTGCTATACTGTTCGAGGTGTAAAAATCAGCCGATGTTCGGTAATCGGATTTACTCCAACCATTACTTAATATCAGGCGGTTTAGCAAGAGTATTATAAGGAGGAAGAAACATGATCGCAAAAGAAAAGAAACAGGCAATCATCAAAGAGTATGGAAGAAGCGAAGGAGACACAGGTTCACCGGAGGTTCAGATCGCTATTCTGACAGCAAGAATCAATGAGCTGACAGATCATTTTAAGGCAAATCCGAAGGATCATCATTCAAGAAGAGGACTTCTGAAGATGGTAGGACAGAGAAGAGGACTTCTTGCATACCTGAAGAAAGTTGACATTGAGAGATATCGTTCTCTGATTGAGAGACTTGGACTTAGAAAATAATTTCCGAAAAGTTATTTTTGTCAGAAAAGGAGTGCCGCATCCGGGAGTTTCCCGCCTGCGGCACTCCTTTTTTCAGTTCCAGAAGTCCGTCCGGTCTTTCAGGCCGATATCAGAGGCTTTGAATACAGGATCTTTTCCCTGCCGTTTCTGCTGCATATAATCCCGCATACATTTCAGCGCCGGCCCTCCCAGAATGATAATAACCGGAAGATTGATCAGAGCCATAAATCCCATCAGGACGTCTGCTGTGCTCCATACAAGGCCGAATTCCATAACAGAACCTGCCAGAACAATCAGCGCCGCAATGATCCGGAAAGCGTTAAGCATTTTTTTCCCCGGAGTTTTTCCACAGAGAAATTTCAGCCCCATCTCCGCATAGTAGAAGTTGCCGATCAGTGTGGTAAAGGCAAACAGACACAGAGCAATGGATATGAATACCGTGCCGAACTGTCCCAGAGAATTAGAGGCTGCGGCCTGTACCCAGGGCATGCCTTTCAGTTCAGAACTGGGCGCCACACCGGAACACAGCAGCATAAAAGATGTGGCGGAACAGATCAGAATGGTATCGATAAATACGGACAGCATCTGAACCAGCCCCTGTTTGACCGGGTGGGAAACTGCAGCGCTTGCCGCTGCGTTGGGAGCGGAACCGACGCCGGCTTCATTGGAAAACAGGCCTCGTTTGATGCCGTGCATAATGCAGGAGCCGGCAAATCCTCCGAAGATCGCCCGGAAGTCAAATGCATTTGAAAAGATGTCAGAGAACATTCCCGGAATCAGCGGGTAATGCGTAACAATGATAAACAGTGACACCAGAAGGTAAAAGATACCCATAAACGGGACGAGAACTTCAGTAATTCTGGAAATCTGTCTGCTCCCTCCGAAAATACACAGTGCAAAGATCAGGGCGAGGATGATTCCGACGATCAGAGGGGTAGTTGATTCGTTAAAAAATCCGTAGGCCCGGAAGGAGTCTGCAATATTGAAGGAAGCCACCAGATTAAATCCGCCCATGTATGTCAGGATCAGAAATATGGCGAAGAGAACGCCGATCCAGTGCTTTTTCAGCGCTGCCTGGATATAGTAGGCCGGTCCGCCGTAGGAACTTCCGTCTTCCGCACGCCGCTTGTAGATCTGAGCAAGCGTACTTTCGATAAAAGCAGATGCGCTTCCAAGCAGTGCAGTAAGCCACATCCAGAAGACAGCTCCCGGCCCGCCGAGACAGATGGCAGTTGAGATCCCTGCAATATTGCCTGTCCCTACACGGGAAGCGGTGGATACCATCAAAGCCTGGAAGGAAGACAGTCCGTTCTCATCGGAACTAGGCTGCGCGACTACGCGGATGGATTCCGGGAAAAGACGGAACTGTACGAAACGTGTTCTGATGGAAAAGTAGATGCCTGCCCCCAGCAGCAGGACGATCAGAACATTGCTGTAGAGCAGATCGCTCAGTGCGTTAATAAAGTCTGTAAGCAAAATAGAAATCCTCTCTTTCCGATTTTGTTTTCGCATATTTCTGCAGACGGAAAAATTTCCGCTGGAAATGCTTTCTTATAATACCGTAAGTCACAGGCTTTGTCCAGGAGAATCCGGCGATCTGTTCTGAAATTATAATTGCGTATCTATATACTATATGATATAATAAACAGGATTATGAGCAGATGAATACAGCCGAGACCACTGAAAAGCATATTATATTTTTCTAGTATGTTTTTCAGTAGTTTCGGAGATTCCTGCCCATATGAAAATGTAAAGAATAAAAAGGAGAAAACCATGTACAAGAAATATGAAATGGAACTGGCCGGCAGGACTCTGAGAGTCGATGTTGACAGAGTGGCAAAACAGGCGAACGGTGCAGTGCTGATGCATTATGGAGACACAACGGTACTCTGTACGGCAACAGCATCCGAAAAACCGAGGGAGGGAATTGATTTCTTCCCTTTAAGTGTAGAGTATAATGAGAGAATGTATGCAGTAGGGAAAATTCCCGGCGGATTTAACAAAAGAGAAGGAAAGGCTTCTGAAAATGCGATCCTTACGGATCGCGTAATCGACCGCCCGATGCGTCCGCTTTTCCCGAAAGATTACAGAAATGACGTGACACTGGAAAATCTGGTTATGTCTGTAGATCAGGACTGCAGTCCGGAACTTACGGCAATGCTGGGTGCTGCAATTGCGGTAAGTATTTCAGATATCCCGTTTGACGGACCGATTTCCACAACCCAGGTAGGTCTGGTTGACGGCGAGTTTGTATTCAATCCCACATCAGCTCAGAGAGAAGTGTCAGATCTGTCTCTGACGGTAGCTTCCACAAGAGAAAAGGTAATCATGATTGAGGCCGGGGCAAATGAAGTTCCTGAGGCACAGATGATTGATGCGATTTTTGCTGCACATGAAGTAAACCAGAAGGTAATTGCTTTTATTGATACAATCGTAGCGGAATGCGGAAAACCAAAACATGAGTATGAAAGCTTCGCCGTACCGCAGGAACTTTTTGATGCTATAAAAGAAATTGTTCCTCCGGAAGAAATGGAAAAAGCGGTATTTACAGATGACAAGCAGACCAGAGAAGAAAATATCCGTGTAATTACAGATAAGCTGGAAGAGGCGTTTGCAGACAAGGAAGAATGGCTTGACGTTCTCGGGGATGCCGTATATCAGTATCAGAAGAAAACAGTAAGAAAGATGATCTTAAAGGATCATAAACGTCCGGACGGACGGGCAATTGACCAGATCAGACCTCTGTCTGCAGAAGTGGACCTGATTCCGAGAGTTCACGGTTCTGCCATGTTTACAAGAGGACAGACCCAGATCTGCACGGTTACAACGCTTGCTCCTCTCTCTGAGGCCCAGAGACTGGACGGCCTGGATGAATCAGAAACTTCCAAGCGTTATATGCACCATTATAATTTCCCGTCCTATTCTGTGGGAGAGACAAGACCTTCCAGAGGACCGGGACGCCGCGAAATCGGTCACGGCGCTCTGGCAGAGAGAGCCCTTCTTCCGGTGCTCCCGGATGAAAAAGAGTTCCCTTATGCAATCCGTACGGTATCCGAGACCTTTGAGTCCAACGGTTCTACATCTCAGGCCAGTGTATGTGCATCCAGTATGTCACTGATGGCTGCAGGTGTACCGATTAAGTCTGCAGTGGCTGGTATTTCCGCAGGTCTTGTGACCGGAGATACAGATGATGATTATCTTGTCCTGACAGATATTCAGGGCCTGGAAGACTTCTTTGGCGATATGGATTTTAAAGTGGCCGGTACACACAAAGGAATCACGGCCATTCAGATGGATATTAAGATCCATGGCCTGACCAGACCGATTATCGAAGAAGCTATCGCTGCAACAAAGAAGGCAAGAACCTATATCATGGATGAGGTAATGAGCAAAGCCATTGCCGAGCCAAGGCCGGAAGTCGGACCTTATGCTCCGAAGATCATTCAGATGCAGATTGATCCCCAGCAGATCGGCGAGGTTGTAGGACAGCGTGGCAAGACAATCAACGCTATTATTGAGCAGACCGGCGTAAAGATTGATATTGAGGACGACGGCTTTGTATCTATCTGCGGTACTGAGAAGGAAGGCATGGACAAAGCTGCGAAAATGATTCACACAATTGTCACGGAGTTTGAGGCCGGCCAGGTCTTTGAAGGTAAGGTAGTCAGCATCAAGGACTTTGGTGCATTCCTTGAATTTGCTCCGGGCAAGGAAGGTCTGGTACACATTTCCAAGATCTCCAAGCAGAGGATAAACAAAGTGGAAGATGTTCTCTCTATCGGTGATGTTGTAAAAGCAGTGTGTCTGGGCAAAGATAAGATGGGAAGATTCAGCTTCAGTATCCGCGATGTGGCAGAATAAATTATTTCAATTATATTTCAAAAAAATATAGCAGATTAGTATTATAGAAGTTTCCGGGATATATTTCGTAACGCAGAGATGCTTTATTCATGGTTATATATTCCGGAAGCTTTTTTGATTTCTGAAGTCTGCATTTCCCGGACAGTATTTCATCGGAAAAAGACCAGTTATAAAAACAAACACTTGTTCGGCAGCCTATTCCGTGATATGATTTACTGAGAGCAGACGGAACGATAAAAATTGAAACAAAAAGAAAGATTCCATCAGTGGAAAAGGAGACGGGTATGATCGAGATTCATGCGTGGACGGATAATTTTTTGAAAGTACTTGAGCAGAAATTCGGTAGCCGGATATGGTTTGCCGGACTGCAGGGAAGCCGCGGCAGGGGAGAGGCCGGAGAATGCAGTGACATTGATCTTGTTGTGATACTGGATATACTCTCTCCGGAAGATATTGAAGCTTATAATGAAATGCTGGATACACTTCCGGACAGGGAGCTGATCTGTGGTTTCCTTTCCGGAAAGGAAGAACTGTTAAGCTGGGAACCGGCAGATCTGTTCCAGTTTTATTATGATACAGAACCGCTCAAAGGCAGTCTGGACGAGCTGGTTCCGCTGCTGGACAAGACGGCGGTGGAACGGGCCGTAAGAACCGGCGCCTGTAACATATATCACGGCTGCGTTCACAACATGCTGTATGAAAAGGAAGAAGAGATTTTGAAAAGCCTGTACAAAGCAGCTGTGTTTGTTATTCAGGCCTCCTGGTTTAAAAGAACAGGAGTCTATGTAAAACGTCACAGCGATCTGGCAGAGGATGTGGATGACCGGGACAGAGAAGTTGTCAGGACTGCAATGGAGCTGAAACAGGGGGGTAAAGTAAGGTTCAGAGAAATGTCCGGAGTTCTGTTTGAATGGGCAAAAGCTCAGATCATAAACATATCTTCCGACAGGATTTCTCCCGGGCAGGGATTCGAAAGGCTGGAAAGAAATATTACAGATGTAGTGAAAGAACAGCAGGCAAAGCTGGGATACAGAAAAGAGAATATACGGCTCTATTATCCTTTAAGCTCTCTGAATCATTTTTTCTCCGGGACCTATGATGCAGAGGGGATGAAAAACCTGCTGAAAGAGTTTCCGGCTTTTGCAGGCAAAAGACTGGGAGAGATAAAGATTTCTGCTGACGGTAACAGGTTCTGTTTCCGGATTCCTCAGGAAGGAGCAGAGTATGTCCACAGCAGGATGGAGGAGAACGAGTTTATCGTGGAACTGGTGAAAGCAGTCAGCAGCCACGGCTGCACAATGGAAGAGATCCGGAATCTGTTTTGCCGGTATTCGGATCATGTCTGTTTTCAGAAGATGAACAATGGCGAATTCGATTATCTGATACGGTTTGCCGGGGGCGGTGACGATTATCTGTACTGCTTTAAAGAAGAGGGATGCCATATTACGTATCATCGGTTCCTGCCGGAAGATTACAGGGATCTGGGACTGGATGAGAACAGAAGGCTCCGGCCGGCAGGCACAGACAGAACAGAGTAGAGCATCAGATCTGGAGGGCTGATAATGGAACAGATGACATTATTTGGAAATAACAGAACAATGACTCCGCTGGCCAGCAGAGTCCGGCCGGACACGCTGGATGAGTTTGTGGGCCAGGAGCACCTCCTTGGCAAAGGGAAGATTCTGCGGCAGCTGATAGAGCAGGATCATATCTCTTCTATGATCTTCTGGGGACCGCCCGGTGTGGGCAAGACGACTCTTGCCAGTATTATTGCGGGCCGGACCCGGTCGGAGTTTATCAATTTCAGTGCCGTTACAAGCGGTATCAAAGAAATTAAAGAGGTAATGAAGCAGGCGGAGCAGAGCAGGAGAGCCGGGATGCGCACAGTACTTTTTGTGGATGAGATCCATCGGTTTAATAAGGCACAGCAGGACGCTTTCCTGCCGTTTGTGGAGCGGGGAAGCATTATTCTGATCGGAGCGACAACAGAAAATCCGTCTTTCGAAATCAACGCAGCTCTTCTTTCCCGCTGCAGAGTCTTTGTGCTGAAAGCGCTGGAGGAGAAGGATCTTGTAAAACTGCTTCACAATGCGCTGGAAAGTCCGAAAGGCTTCGGCGGGCAGAATGTGAAGATTTCTGCCGGAAGTATCCGGGCGATTGCTGCCTTTGCAAACGGAGATGCCCGTACTGCGTTAAATACGCTGGAAATGGCTGTGCTCAACGGCGAAATCAGTGCGGAAGGCATAACGGTTGCTCCGGAAACTCTGGAACAGTGCATCAGCAGGAAGTCTCTTTTGTATGATAAGAACGGAGAAGAGCATTATAACCTTATCTCCGCTCTCCATAAATCTATGCGCAACAGTGATCCGGATGCTGCTATCTACTGGATGCTGCGGATGCTTGAGGGTGGGGAAAATCCCCTTTATATTGCAAGACGGCTGATCCGATTTGCCAGCGAGGATGTAGGAATGGCGGACAGCCAGGCGCTCCAGGTGGCAGTAGCCGCATACCAGGCCTGCCATTTCCTGGGCATGCCGGAGTGCGACGTCCATCTGACTCACGCGGTCGTATATCTTTCTATGGCTCCTAAGTCAAATGCATTGTATACTGCATGCGAAGCATGCAAAAAGGATGTGCGGACTCTTCGTGCGGAGCCGGTGCCCATGCAGATCCGCAATGCACCCACCAGCCTTATGAAAGAGCAGGGATATGGAAAAGGATATGAATACGCTCATGATACAGAGAAAAAACTGACACACATGCAGTGTATGCCCGACAGTCTGAAAGACCGCACATACTATCACCCGACAGAAGAAGGAGAAGAAAAAAAGACTGCACAGAGGCTGCGGGAGATCAAAGCGTTCCGGGAAAATTCGGATTTGCTGAAATGAACTTAGATTAAGAAATGCAGGAAAATATGCAGAATTTTCTGGATAGAATGGGACGGAGACGCGGGATGCGGGAACCTGCCTCCGTTTCGGAATTGAAGAAAAAATAAGGGCCGCAGGAGCTGATTAAAAACAGAGCCAGAGATGAAAAACTCGCTTCGTTCAGACAATTTCATCTCTGACTCTAACATCAGCTCCTGAGGCCCTTGTTTTTTCTAACAATTCCTCCAAGTCACCAGGTTCCCGCACCCCGCGTCTCCTGTGTATTCCAGCCGTGAGAAATTCCTGCTTATTCCCGTTTTCCCAAAACAGAAGTTCCTTTCACAATTCCTCATAAGACAAAAGCAAAGGGAAGGTTTAACGGCAAAGGCGACGGTTGGCCAGGGATGAGGGCAGCCGGAACTTCTCCGACTGCAACTGCCTGGATCCTGAGCATCCCTGGTATCTGTCCGGGTCACCTGCTGTCTTCGTTGTTAAAGCGCCCTTTTATTTTTTCTGTCTGAGGAATTGCGAAGGGAATTTCCGGACTGAGGAGAGAAAACCGGAGGGACAGAAAGTTTTTTGATGCGCCTTTCAGAAGATGGGGGCAGGGAATTCTGATGACTCTGGAATGAGTTTAGAAAAATAGGAACCTGAGAATCAGCGTTGGGATTTACAGCGGGCTCTGTCTGAGCGCATGCGAGTTAGCACGCTGTAAATCCTGCTTTTAGCTGATTCTCAGGTTCCGTTTATTTTTCTTAACTCATGGAACGAAATCAGAATTCCCTGTCCCCATCTTCTGAATCCGTCTTATAAAAACTTACTTCCCTCCCGGTTTCTGTCTGTTGTCCGGAAGTTCCCTTCGGCAAATCCGATTTTCCAGTTTCCCGCATATTTTCTGATTCTGTTCATATATTGTGTAAAGAGGTGGACAAGATGGAGAGACAGAACAGAAAATCACAGATTTTAAATATCCTTGCCAAGAGTGTTCGCAGGGTTGTGGAAGAGGACGTTCCGGATTTTGATGATCTGCAGGAGATCCGGCTTCGGGCGGGGAAACCTCTGATGGTGATTTACAGGAATCAGGAGCGGGTTCTTCCTGCAGAAAACAGACAGCATATTACGACGAAAGAAGAAATAAGGGAGACAATGGAATATATCAGCCATTACTCCCTTTATGCATATGAGAACGAATTAAGACAGGGATTTCTGACAGTGGAAGGAGGGCACAGAGTCGGAGTGTCGGGAAAGGTGATTGTGGAAAAGGAAAAGGTAAAAAATATCCAGCATATCTCCTCTGTTAATATCAGAATGTCACATGAAATGATCGGCTGTGCAGATGGCCTGCTGCCATATATTACAAAAAATATGCAGGTTTGCCACACGTTGATTATTTCTCCGCCCCGCTGCGGAAAAACGACGCTTATCCGTGATCTGATCCGGCAGATTTCGGATGGAAATCAATATGTAAAAGGAAGCTCTGTAGGTGTGGTCGACGAGCGCTCTGAACTCGGAGGATGTTACCTGGGCATTGCCCAGAATGATCTGGGAACCCGGACGGATATCCTGGACTGCTGCCCGAAAGCAGAGGGGATGATTATGCTGATCCGTTCTATGGCGCCTCAGGTTATTGCAGTGGATGAAATCGGTACAAGCGAGGATATTCATGCCATAGAGTATGCTATGCAGTGCGGGTGCAAACTGATTGCAAGTGTTCATGGACTGGATATGGAAGAGGCCTCCAGAAAACCGGTTTTGGGAGAACTGATCCGGCGTCGGATGTTTGAAAGATATGTCGTGCTGGGAAATGGAAAACATCCGGGCGAAATCCGGGGAATTTATGATGAGCGGGGGAGTGTGCTGTGCAGAAACTGGTAGGGGGAATCCTGATTATCACGGCCACTGCAGGAGCCGGCTGGGTTTATGGCACCGAGCTGAAAAGATATCTGGAGAAAATACAGTATCTCAGATATATAGCCGGATTAATCAAGGGGGAGATAGAGTATACAGGCGCCCCGCTTTCCGAGGTGTTTTCCGCAGTGGCACGGCGGATAAAGGAACCGTACAGAAACTGGCTTGAACAGGTGTCGCGCCGAACGGAAAACAGGGACGAGTCGGGATTTTCACGGATATGGAACAAATGTATCGACCGGTATCTCAAGGATCTGAATCTGAAACGGGAACATTCTGTTCTGCTGAAAGAACTTGGAACTTTTCTGGGGCAGATGGACAGAGAAACATTTAACCGTTCCATGCAGCTTTATCTTAATCGGGTGGATCTGGAGATTGAAAAACTCAGAGAAGGACTGGCGGCGAAAAAAAGAATCAGCGGATGGCTTGGAATTATGTCCGGAATTTTTCTGGTTGTGATTCTGATTTAACCAGGGAGGAAGCATGAACATAAATCTGATTTTTAAAATAGCAGCTGTGGGAATACTGGTGTCCATATTAAGCCAGGTGCTCAAGCACAGCGGCAGAGATGAACAGGCATTTCTGGCAAGTCTTGCGGGACTGATTCTTGTTTTGTCCTGGGTTCTGCCATACATATATGATCTGTTTCTTTCCATTCGTCAGTTGTTTTCTCTGTAAGGAGGTGCAAAGATGAACGTAATCCAGGTAGCGGTTATCGGTGTGATCGGTGCGCTTCTTGCTCTGCAGCTGAAAGGCGGAAAAGCAGAATACGGTATATATATGAGTGTTGCGGCAGGGATTTTCCTGTTCGCATGCATTATAGACAGGCTGGAGATTTTTATCCGTACAGTAGAACAGATCGGATCCTATATCAATCTGGATGCAGGGTATCTGGGGACTATGCTGAAGATGATCGGCATAACCTACATAGCGGAATTTTCTTCCGGAATATGCAGGGATGCCGGATATCAGACCATTGCTGTTCAGATCGAAATATTCAGCAGACTGACCATTCTGGCTCTGGGCATGCCCGTTCTTCTGGCTCTTCTTGAGACGATACAGGAGTTTCTTACATGAGCAGGAGAAAGTCCCAGCTCTTTCTCACATTTTTTCTGGTACTTCTCATTTTCGGACTGGGAAGCCGTATTGTAAATGCCGCGGAAGAGAAAGAAGGGCCGGGGACAGAGCAGGAAAAGGCGGTGGAGAACGAAGAAAACGAAAACAGCAAAGAAGATGTGCTGACAGAGGAAGATGCAGATGTCATACAGAAGGAAACGGAAAAAGCGCTGATGGACCGATTTGATTTTGAAGAAATTGAGTCGAGTCTGGAAGAGATGTTCCCAAAGGAAAAAATTTCATTTCAGGAAGTGGTTTCTGCCATGATGTCCGGGGACATGGAGCGTACAGGAGAAATTTTTCTGAACTTCCTGAAGGATCAGGTTTCTTATGAATTCCGGTATAACAGACATAATCTTGTCTATATTCTGCTGATTGCGCTGATTGCTGCCATATTTACAAACTTTGCGGGAGCGTTTCAGAATAAGAGAATCTCTGAGATCAGTTTTTATGTATTGTATATGCTCCTTATTACGTTCTGCCTGACTGCTTTTCAGACAGCCATGGCGGGAACCGAGGAAAAGATGGACTCTCTTGTAAATTTTATGCGGGTATTGTGTCCCAGTTATTTTCTGGCTGTAGCATTTGCATCAGGCAGTTCATCCTCCCTGCTTTTTTACAATGTAATTCTTTTCCTGATTTATCTGGTGGAAATCGTCATTGTGCGCTTCCTGCTGCCGGTCGTGCATATTTATATTATGGTGCAGGTTCTGGGCAATCTGACGGGGGAGGACTTTCTCTCCGAATTCGCCGATCTGATCCGGAAGTGTGTGGAGTGGATCATAAAGACAATGACAGCATGTGTGATTGGAATTAATGTGGTGCAGGGGCTGCTTGCCCCTGCGATTGATACATTGAAAAGAAGCGCCCTTACCAGGACTGCGGAGGCTCTGCCGTGGGTGGGAAATGCTATGGGAGGGGTGACGGAGATTGTGCTGGGAACAGCAGTGCTGATCAAAAACGGAATCGGAATGGCAGGTGCGGTTATTATCGTGGCTGTCTGTGCAGTCCCGATTCTGCAGATGCTGCTGCTGGCCTTTTTGTATAAGCTGGCCGCGGCCTTTGTGCAGCCGGTGTCGGACAAACGGATTACCGGGTGTATCGGAGGGGTGAGTGAAGGGTATGAGATGATGGTAAAAATCCTTTTTGCCGCAGGACTGATGTTCCTGCTTACAGTGGCTGTAGTTGCGGCGTCCACATCATGAAAATCAGAATGGAGGCAGCCGGATATGCTGGAAGAACTTTACAGATGGATTCTGAATATTTCTGTTTATCTTATTGTGACAGCTGCGGTTATGCATGCGATCCCGGGAAAGGAATATGAGAAATATGTCCGTTTCTTTTCCGGACTGGTGCTGATTCTGCTTTTGTTCACGCCTCTTCTGAAACTGACGGGAAAGGAGAACGGTTTCCGGAATGCCTACCTAAGCAACGAGGATGAGCTGGACCGGGCGGCTATCGAAGAGGCGGAGGAATGGTTTGAGGATGAGTCATTTCTGGAATTCCTCCCGGAGGAATATACAGGAGGACAACGAGCATATGATGGAGAAGAAGGACGGGAAGAAAGGATAGAAGTGGAGGAAATCAGGATTGGAGAATAAGTGGAACGCATATCTTGACGGACTGAGAAAAGGGAAAAAACTTCCTGGAAAGAGACAGCTTCTTATTCTTCTGCTTGTGGGAATCCTGCTGATGGTAATTGTACTTCCTGTACCTGACAGAAAGGAGGGATCAGAAGAAGAAAACAAAGACAATCCGGCTGCGGATGAAATAACAGATATCAGTGACTACGAGGCTTATCTGGAAGAAAAGACCGCCCGGACACTCCGGTATGTAGAAGGAGTGGGGGAGGTGAAAGTTATGATAACTCTGAAATCGGGGGCACAGAAGATTATCGAGAAAGATCAGCAGAGTTCCAGCCAGACTACAGAGGAAGCGGACAGCCAGGGCGGAACCAGGACTTCGAATGATATTTCTTCGGATAAAACAAGTATCTACGAACAGAATTCCGATGGCTCTCAGTCTCCTTATGTAAGCAAAGAACTTCTGCCGGAAATAGAAGGAGTCATAGTGATAGCAGACGGCGGAGACAATGCGGTTGTGGTGCAGAATATTACGGAAGCGGTTCAGGCATTATTCGGCGTTGAGGCGCATAAGATAAAAATAATGAAACGGGCGGATACATAAAAAGGAGGATGGACAGTTGAAACGGTTGTTTAAGAAAAATCAGATTATCATCGCAACCCTGGCGGTTATGATCGCGGTTGCCGGGTATCTGAATTACTCCGGCAGGCTTTTCGGGGAGACGGATGAGAGCACCACTGAAGCAAATGCTGATCTGGCGAATCAGGAACTCCTCGATATATCCCAGGAGGATATAGAGACATCAACCGAAGATATTGCAAGCAATGATTCAGAGATTGAAGGAACTCCCGGCGAGGCAGTGCTTACTAACAGCAGCGCCCAGACAACAGTTGCCCAGGCAAAAGTGACCAGAGAACAGGTAAGGGCGCAGAATAAGGAAACCCTTCAGGCCATCATCGACAATACGAATCTGAGCGACGCTGAAAAACAGGATGCTGTTGCACAGATGGTGGAGATTACAGAGATGTCCGAACAGGAGGCGGCCATAGAGACCCTGATGGCTTCCAAAGGTTTTTCAGAAGCTGTGGTCAGCCTTACAAATGATTCTGCAGATGTGGTGGTTAAGGCAGATGAGCTGACCGATGCCAACCGGGCTCAGATCGAAGATATTGTGACCAGAAAGACAGATATTGCTCCGGAAAATATTGTAATTACACCAATTTCTGAATAGACATCCAGGCACTCTTGTGATAGACTGGATATGCCGTCGGTGTGCCGCGAATCGAAAATTCGGCCGTGCACACCGGCACTTTCATGTTCGAAATCGGAAAACAGGAGAAGAGGATTATGTCAGATATTACGAATGAAATAAAGAAAAGAAGGACGTTTGCCATCATATCCCATCCGGATGCAGGAAAAACAACACTGACAGAAAAGTTCCTGCTTTACGGAGGAGCGATCAACCAGGCCGGATCCGTGAAGGGAAAAGCAACGGCAAAGCATGCGGTTTCCGACTGGATGGAAATCGAGAAAGAAAGAGGAATTTCAGTTACCTCATCGGTTCTGCAGTTTAATTACGGCGGATATTGTATCAACATTCTGGATACACCGGGCCATCAGGACTTTTCAGAGGACACCTACCGTACTTTGATGGCGGCGGATTCTGCAGTGATGGTAATTGATGCATCAAAGGGTGTGGAGGCGCAGACAAGGAAGCTGTTTAAAGTCTGCGTGATGAGACATATCCCTATTTTTACCTTTATCAATAAAATGGACAGGGAAGCGAAGGATACGTTTGATCTCCTGGATGATATCGAGAAAGAACTGGGAATTGCGACCTGCCCTGTAAACTGGCCCATCGGTTCAGGAAAAGCATTTAAAGGCGTGTACGACAGACAGAAAAAGGAAGTAGAGCTTTTTTCAGATACAAAAAAAGGAACCGCGGTGGGAGAAGTGAAAAAAGTAGATATCAATAATCCGGAGATTGACTGGCTTATCGGAACGGAAGCCAAAGTAAATCTGAGGGATGAGATAGAACTTCTGGACGGAGCGGCTGCGGAGTTTGATCAGGAGCTGGTGGATAAAGGAGAACTTTCTCCGGTATTTTTCGGATCCGCCCTGACCAACTTCGGTGTGGAGACTTTCCTGGAACATTTCCTTGCCATGACGACACCGCCTCTGCCTCGTATGTCGGACCACGGAGAGATTGATCCCATGAAAGAGAAGGAATTTTCTGCATTTGTCTTTAAGATTCAGGCAAATATGAACAAGGCGCATCGGGACCGGATTGCATTTATGAGAATCTGCTCCGGCGAGTTCCACGCAGGAATGAGCGTATATCATGTCCAGGGACAGAAGGAAGTACGTCTTTCTCAGCCTCAGCAGATGATGGCGAGCGAGAGAAAAATCATAGAAAAAGCCTGCGGCGGCGATATTATCGGTGTGTTTGATCCGGGCATTTTTTCGATAGGAGACACACTGACCACATCGAAAGAACATTTTGCCTACGAAGGAATACCGACCTTTGCACCGGAACACTTTGCCCGGGTACGTCAGGTTGATACCATGAAGCGTAAACAGTTCGTAAAGGGTATTAATCAGATCGCACAGGAAGGCGCTATACAGATTTTTCAGGAGTATAATACCGGTATGGAAGAAATTATTGTAGGCGTTGTGGGAGTCCTTCAGTTCGATGTGCTTAAGTACCGTCTGAAAAATGAATACAATGTGGAAATTATTCTGGAAAACCTGCCTTATGAGCATATCCGCTGGATCGAAAACGAGGAAATCGATATGGATCATCTCAGCGGAACGTCGGATATGAAGAAAATCAAAGATTTGAAAGGACGCCCCCTGCTTCTTTTTGCTCATGAATGGAGTATCCGCATGACGGTAGAACGGAATGAAGGCCTGAAGCTTTCCGAGTTTGGAAGGTCTTAAGTTTTTCCTTTGCAAATGAGAGGAACTTTGCTATAATGAGTAAAGAGATTACAAAACGGGAGGTTTTGAATATGGCAAAGGACGAAAGAAATACGTATTCTATACAGAGCGATGCCAGCCTCGGTGAAGTAAAGATTGCAGATGAGGTGGTTGCAATTATTGCAGCGCTGGCGGCAACAGAAGTGGACGGCGTTGCTTCTATGGCGGGAAATATTACCAATGAGCTGATCAGCAGACTGGGAATGAAAAATCTGTCCAAGGGCGTAAAGGTGGACGTGCTGGAAGGCGTGGTAACGGTTTCTCTCTCTTTGAATCTGAAATATAATTACAGCATTATGGATGTATCGGCAAAGGTTCAGGAGAAGGTAAAGAATGCAGTGGAAAATATGACCGGTCTGGAGGTAGCAGATGTGAATATTAAAGTTGCCGGTGTGGAGATGCCGACCAACGGTCAGTAGACACAGCTTTTCGTTGCAAAAAGATACAGATATATAGTATAATAAGGGATGTCGTAAGACATCCCTTTTATATGGGCCGCATACAGCCGGCCTCAGAAAAAGAAGTTTTGAAGAAAGGAACCGGAATGCTAAGGACAGAGCTAAGGGAGCACATCTTTAAAATGCTGTTCCAGATAGAGTTTAATGAAGCGGCAGATATGCCGGAACACGTAAAATTATACTGCGAATCGCTGGAGGGTGCGACAGATAAGGATAAAGAGTATATCCAGAAAAAATATGAGGCCGTGGTTTCCCATGTGCCGGAGATTGATGAGATTATTAATGAGAACGCAAAAGGCTGGAAGACTTCCAGGATGAATAAGGCAGATCTCACTATTTTAAGGCTTGCCGTATATGAGATGAAGTGGGATGAAGATATTCCTACAGGCGTGGCCATTAATGAGGCGGTGGAACTCGCCAGAAAGTTCGGCGGCAGCGGTAGTTCTGCTTTTGTAAACGGCATACTCGGAAAGCTGGCAGAACCGGAGCGGCAGGAATGAAGAATGTTTATACGGTAAAGCAGGTAAATTCCTATATAAAAAATATGTTTAATCAGGATTTTATGCTGAACCGGATCTATGTGAAGGGCGAGGTGTCCAACTGTAAATATCATACATCAGGGCATATATATTTTTCTCTGAAGGATGAGTCCGGCACGATTGCCTGCATTATGTTTGCAGGCTCAAGGTCAGGGCTTTCTTTTCGTATGCAGGAAGGACAGCAGGTGATCGTTCTCGGCTATATCAGCGTATATGAGAGAGACGGAAGATATCAGCTCTATGCCAGAGAGATTGTCAGAGACGGGGCCGGCGCTCTTTATGAAAAGTTTGAGGCATTGAAAAAAGAGCTGGCTGAGATGGGGATGTTTGCTCCGGAATATAAGCAGCCCATTCCGGCTTATGCAAGGACGGTCGGAATTGTAACCGCGCCTACCGGAGCTGCTGTGAGAGATATTATCAATATTGCACATAGAAGAAATCCTTTTGTACAGCTGATTTTATATCCGGCGCTGGTACAGGGGGAAGAAGCCCCGCAGAGCATTGTCCGGGGAATCCGTGCGCTGGAAACGTATGGTGTGGATGTTATGATTGTAGGACGGGGCGGCGGAAGCATGGAAGATCTGTGGGCATTTAACGAGGAATGTGTTGCAAGGGCTGTGTTTGAGTGCAGCGTTCCGGTTATCTCTGCGGTGGGACATGAGACGGATACCACAATTATAGATTTTGTGGCGGATCTGCGGGCTCCCACTCCCTCGGCTGCGGCAGAGCTGGCAGTATATGAGTACCGGGCAGCCAGGGAACAGATGGAGATATACAGAAATGAAATGAAGAATGCAGTTTCTGCAAAAATTACAGCTGCCAGGATACGGGCCGAACGTTCTGCTTCCCGGCTGCGTATTGCGCATCCGAGACAGAAACTGGATGAAAAGCGTCAGTATGCCCTGGATCTGGAAAACCGTCTGAAAAATGAAATGAATCGGAAACTTATCAGGGACAGGCACAGGCTGGAGCTGTGTGTGGAGAAGATGAGGATTCTTTCCCCTCTTTCCAGACTGAGCAGTGGATATGGATATATACAGGAAGATGACGGCCGGGGAGTAACCCGGATCGATCAGGTCAGCGAAGGAGATTATATTACGGCCTATGTTTCGGACGGACGGATCCGGGCACAGGTTGTCTCCCGCGAGGCGTTTACCTATCCGGTAAACAGAACAGAGAAATAGAGGAGGTGCACCGCTGTTGGAAAAAGAAGAAAAACAGAGTCTGGACCAGATGTTCGGACAGCTGGAAGAAGTGATCGGAAAGATGGAAGGGGAAGACGTTTCTCTGGAAGAATCATTTGAACTCTACAGCCGTGGAATGAATCTTCTGAAACAATGCAGCCAGGCAATCGATGAAGTGGAAAAAAAGGTTCTGGTTCTGGATGAGAATGGAGAGACACATGAATTTTAAAGAAGAATATACGTCAAAAAAGGAACAGATTGAAGAAATTTTAAAAGAATACCTTCCGCCGAAGGAAGGATATCAGAAAATTATAATGGAGGCCATGGAGTATAGCCTGATGGCCGGAGGAAAGCGCCTGCGCCCTATGCTTATGATGGAGACGTTCCGTCTGTTCGGGGGGACAGGAGATATAATCCGTCCGTTTATGGCAGCCATTGAGATGATTCATACCTACTCTCTGGTTCATGACGATCTCCCTGCAATGGACAATGACGAATACAGAAGAGGGAGAAAAACGACCCATGTGGTCTATGGAGAGGATATGGGAATTCTGGCCGGCGACGCTCTTCTCAATTATGCCTTTGAAACTGCGTGCCGTGCTTTTGATCAGGAACCCCGGCAAAGCGCCCGTATCGGACAGGCGCTGAAGATTCTGGCCGGAAAGGCCGGAATATACGGTATGATCGGCGGTCAGGTAGTGGATGTAAAAGAGTCCGGACATAAAGTGTCCGGGGAAGTGCTGGATTTTATCTATCGTCTGAAGACCAGTGCGCTGATAGAGGCATCCATGATGATCGGTGCTGTGCTTGCCGGCGCCGGCGGGGATGAAATAAAACGGATTGAACAGGCTGCACGAAAGATCGGGCTGGCTTTTCAGATCCAGGATGACATTCTGGACGTGACGGGAACGACGGAAACTCTTGGCAAGCCGGTTCACAGCGACGAGAAGAATGAGAAAATGACCTATGTGGTATGGAAGGGACTGGAAGAGTCCAGAGAGGCTGTGAAAAGTATGACGGAAGAAGCCCTGGATGAACTGGGAAAAATTCAGGCAGAGGATGATTTCCTGGTACAGCTTCTTCGTTCTCTTGTATACAGGGAAAAATAAGGAGGGCTTTTGATGGTGCTGGAAAAGATCCAGAAGGAAAATGATATAAAAAAGCTCAGCCCGGATGAACTGAACCGTCTTGCAGACGAGATCCGCAGGTTTCTGATTGAAAAAATCAGCAAGACAGGCGGACATCTGGCCTCAAATCTGGGGGTAGTAGAACTTACAATGGCACTTCATCTGGAGTTTAACCTGCCTCAGGACAAAATGATCTGGGATGTCGGGCACCAGTCCTATACCCATAAGCTTCTCACCGGGCGGAAAGAAGGGTTTGATGTGCTTCGCAAGTACGGGGGCATGAGCGGTTTCCCTAAGCGCCGGGAGAGCGAATGTGATGCATTTAATACAGGACACAGTTCTACTTCTGTCTCCGCCGGGCTGGGCTATGTTGCGGCCCGGGAACTGTCCGGGGAAAACTACAGCGTAATTTCTATTATCGGAGACGGCTCTATGACAGGAGGCATGGCTTATGAAGCCCTGAACAATGCGTCCCATCTGAAGAGTAATTTTATAATTGTATTGAATGATAACAATATGTCTATTTCTGAAAATGTGGGAGGCATGTCGCGGTATCTCAACGGGCTGCGGACCGCCCAGGCATACACAGGGCTGAAAAGAGGAGTGGAAGATACTCTGAAAAAGTTCCCCAGGGGAGGGGAGCGGATTATCAGCCAGGTAAAGCGGACCAAAAGCGGCATTAAGCAGCTCTTTGTCCCGGGAATGTTTTTTGAAGATATGGGCATCACTTATCTGGGGCCTGTGGACGGACATGATGTGCGCAGGCTGGTGCGGGTACTTCACGAGGCAAGGCGGGTGAATCATGCGGTTCTGGTTCATGTCATTACCAAAAAAGGAAAAGGATACGGACCGGCAGAGGAGAACCCATCCCGCTTTCACGGGACAGGTCCCTTCGAAATAGAGAGTGGAGCGCCAAAGGATAAAAGTACTGAAGATTCCTATACAGACGTCTTTTCCAAAGTAATGGCGGATATAGGAAAACATGATGAAAAAGTTGTCGCGATTACAGCGGCGATGGCAGATGGAACCGGCCTTTCCAGGTTTGCAAGGATGTTTCCGAAGCGTTTCTATGATGTTGGAATTGCGGAAGAGCATGCCATGACTTTCGCCGCCGGGCTTGCGGCCGGAGGGATGAAGCCTGTTTTTGCCGTGTATTCTTCCTTCCTGCAGAGGGCTTTTGATCAGACGATCCATGACGTCTGTCTTCAGAATCTTCCGGTTGTGATTGCTGTGGACCGGGCAGGACTAGTAGGAAGCGACGGGGAAACCCATCAGGGTGTGTTTGATCTGTCTTATCTGTCTATGATACCGAATCTGACCATAATGTCTCCGAAGAACCGCTGGGAGATGGCGGATATGCTGCGGTTTGCCGTTGATTTTTCAGGTCCTGTGGCTCTGCGCTATCCGCGCGGGACTGCATACGGGGGCCTGAGGCAGTTCCGTGCGCCTGTGGAATACGGGAAAAGCGAGATCCTGTATGAAGAAGGAGATATTGCCGTGATTTTTGTAGGGCATATGTCGGAACTTGCGGAACAGGTGCGTATGGAACTCAAAGACACAGGATATGCCTGTACACTGGTAAATGCCAGATTTGTGAAGCCGCTGGATACACAGATGCTGGAAGATCTTGCGGAGGATCACAGCCTGTTTGTAACTATAGAAGAAAATGTGCTGGCAGGAGGATTCGGAGAGCAGGTACTGGAATATGTGAACCGGGCGAAACTGAATGTCTGTGTCCGCAATATAGCCATTTCAGATGATTATGTGGAACACGGAAATGTTGCGTTGCTCCGGAGGGAAGTAGGACTGGATAAAGATGTGATTGTAAAGCAGGTAGTCTCGGACTATCTGATGATAAAGGAAAGATAATATGAAAGAACGTTTGGATGTATTGCTTGTAAAAAGAAATCTGGCAGAGTCCAGGGAGAAAGCCAAGGCAGTAATTATGTCGGGAAATGTATTCGTGGACGGACAGCGGGAAGACAAGGCAGGTACGACATTTTCACCGGAGGTCAGTATAGAGGTGAAAGGGCATACTCTGCCTTACGTGAGCAGAGGCGGCCTGAAGCTGGAAAAAGCCCTTGCCGTATTTGACGTGAATGTGAAGGACAAAGTCTGTACGGATGTAGGGTCTTCCACAGGCGGCTTTACCGACTGCATGCTCCAGAACGGCGCCTCCAAAGTATATGCCATAGATGTAGGCCGGGGACAGCTGGACTGGAAACTGCGGCAGGATCCCCGGGTGATCTGTATGGAAAAGACAAACATAAGGTACGTAACCCCGGAGGACATCGGAGAGCCCATCGATTTTTCCTCCATAGATGTTTCTTTTATTTCTCTTACAAAAGTGCTGGAGCCGATCCGGAATTATCTGAAGGAAGACGGAGAGATTGTGGCTCTGATCAAACCTCAGTTTGAAGCCGGCAGAGAAAAAGTGGGGAAAAAAGGTGTGGTCAGAGACAGGGCGGTTCACCGGGAAGTAATACAGAAAGTCGCAGATTATGCGCAGCATATCGGTTTTGGCGTAATGGAGCTGGACTATTCACCGATCCGGGGACCGGAAGGAAATATCGAATATCTGATTCACCTGAAAAAGGGAGCAGAGAGCATGGAAAAAGACATGGAAAAGGCTGTGGCTTCGGTAACAGATAAGGCATTTGAAGAACTGGCAAAATGATAAGAGGTTGGACAGAACATGGATTCTTTTTATATCATTACAAACATGCTGAAAGATAAGGATCTGCAGATTACAAATGAGATTCGGGCTTATATAGAAAGCAGAGGAAAACGCTGCATTCTCTGCCGGAAAGACAGGGAAGGCCATATTATTCCGGGTACGGTTCCGGATGATGCACAGTGCGGACTTGTGCTTGGAGGAGACGGCACGCTGATCCGGGCTGTCCGGGATCTGGGGAAGAGAAAACTTCCTCTCCTGGGAATTAATCTGGGAACCGTAGGTTATCTGACTGATGTGGAGCTGAAAGATTACCGGCAGGCTCTCGACCGTCTGTTTGTATGTGATCCCATCGTAGAAGAACGGATGATGATTCAGGGTGTGTTCCGGGACGGGGAAAAGGATCTGGCTCTGAATGATATTGTCCTTGCAAGAGAAGGAAAAATAAGAATTGTCAAATTTCACATTTACGTAAACGGTACTCTGCTGAATACCTATCTTGCAGACGGAGTGATTATTTCCACCCCTACCGGGAGCACCGGATACAATCTTTCTGCCGGAGGACCTGTTGTAGAACCTACGGCCCGTCTTATGGTGATTACTCCGATCTGTTCACATGCCCTTAATACAAGCAGCATCGTACTTTCGGAAGAGGATGTTATAGAAATCGAAATCTGTGAAGGCAGGTACGGGAAAAAGGAGCATGTATCGCTTTGTTTTGACGGGGCAGAGCAGATGACACTGGTTACCGGGGAGCGGGTTCAGATCCGGAAGGCGGCGGAGACAGCCCGTCTGATCAAGCTGGGCAGAGAGAGTTTCATGAAAACTATGCGGGAAAAAATGAAAGGAAATTAGAAGATGAAAGTAAGTCGTCATGCAAAAATCATAGAACTGATCAGCCAGTATGATATTGAAACGCAGGAAGAACTGGCGGAATACCTGAATAATGCCGGCTTTAAAGTCACTCAGGCAACGGTTTCCCGGGATATCAGAGATCTGAAGCTGACCAAGATTTCCACAAACGGAGGAAAACAGAAATATGTGATCCATAAACAGGAAGAACGGGGAATGAGTGAAAAGTATATCCGTGTTCTGAAGGATGGATATGTCTCCATGGATATGGCGCAGAATATTCTGGTCATAAAAACGGTGTCGGGAATGGCGATGGCAGTTGCTGCCGCGATTGATGCCATGAACTGGAACGAGGTTGTAGGCTGTATTGCAGGAGACGATACGATTATGTGCGCGATCCGTACAGTAGATGACACGACGGCAGTAATGGAAAAGATACGGAAAATTGTTTCAAAAGAATTGTAGGGAACAACTATGTTACAGAATCTTCATGTAAAAAATCTTGCGTTGATTGATGAGACAGAAGTGGAGTTCGGCCCGGGCCTGAATATCCTGACCGGAGAGACCGGAGCGGGAAAGTCTATTCTGCTCGGATCGGTTCAGCTTGCATTGGGCGGCCGCTACAGCGCTGAGCTGCTCCGCAGCGGGGCGAAAAGCGGATTAGTCGAGCTTACATTTTCTGTGGAGGATGAAAGAATCCGGCAGCGGCTTGAGGAAATGGATATCGAGCCGGAGGAGGGAATGCTCACTTTAAGCCGGAAACTGACGGAAGGCCGCAGTGTGTGCAGAATCAACGGTGAAACGGTAAATATGAGTATTTTGAAAGAGGCGGCCAGTCTTCTGATTGACATACATGGACAGCATGACAGCCAGAGTCTGCTTCAGCGCAGAAACCATCTTTCTCTTCTGGATCTCTTTGGAAAAGAGGAGATCTACCCTCTGAAAGAGGAAATGGCTGCTGCTTATAAAAAATATCAGGAACTTGTAAAAAAGAGAGACGCCTCTTCCATGGATGCGGAGAGCAGGGCAAGGGAGCTTGATCTTGCAAGATATGAGGTCACTGAGATTGAAGAGGCGGCTCCGCTTCCGGGGGAGGATACAGATCTGGAAGAACTGTATCACAGGATGGTACAGAGCCGGAAAGTGACAGAGGCAGTGGCAGAGTCTTACCGGTATACCGGAGAAGACGCTCAGGGCAATGCCAGTGATCTGTTAAGCAGGGCAATCCGTGCGCTGCAGGAGATTGCAGAAATTGACAGCCAGGGGGAAAAGCTATGCGCACAGCTGTCAGAAATCGACAGTCTTCTTAATGATTTTAACCGGGAGCTTGCCGAATATGCAAAAAGCTTTGATTTTTCGGAAGAAGAATTCAGAGATACGGAGGAGCGCCTGAATGTGCTGAATCATCTAAAGGCAAAATATGGAAAGACAATTCCGGATGTTCTGGAATATTGCGAGGAAAAGAAGAGAAGAATAGAAGAACTGGAAGACTATGATTCCTTTCTTGGGCGGATCCGGACGGAAACGGAAGCTGCTGAAAAGCATGCCGCACAGATCGCATCCCGGCTGCATAAGGCGAGAACCGGAGCGGCTGACATATTTGCCAGAGAAATACGGGAACAGATGTCGGAACTGAATTTTATGGATACCAGACTGGAACTCAGGATTTCTGATCTGGGTCATTACACCGCCTCCGGTAGTGACGAGGCAGAGTTTTATCTGGCAACCAATCCCGGGGAACCGTTGAAACCACTTGGAAATATTGCTTCCGGAGGTGAACTGTCCAGGGTAATGCTGGCCATCAAAGCAGTTCTTGCAGGAGAAGAAGATACGCCTACATTGATTTTTGATGAAATTGATACAGGAATTTCCGGGATAACAGCTGGGAAGGTAGGAGAAAAGCTTCGGCTTATCTCGGAAAACCGGCAGGTTATCTGTATTACTCATCTTCCCCAGATTGCGGCGGTTTCAGACTTCCATTATCTGATACAGAAAGAAACAGATGGAAACAGCGTGGAAACCAGAATCACCGCTCTGGATGATGAATCTTCTGTACAGGAACTGGCACGTATGCTGGGCGGCGCAAATGTTACCGGGAAAATACTGGAAAGTGCAAGAGAAATGAAGGAATTGGCAAAGCGGGAAAGATAATACCAGTGTGAAATACAGAGAAGCCACACATACTAGAAACGGATACAGAGATGTATCCGTTTTTTGTTTGCAGTCCGGACATACAGCGACAGATGTACAGCTCTGCCGTGGAGACCGGCCTACGGAGAAGGCGGAACTGTGCGGCAGAAAGAACAATGCTCCGTCGGAGACGGTGCGGAAAGGATGGGTAACAGCATGAGAAAAGGATGTGAAACTACAATATGATACAGAAGCAAAAAAAGAGACGGACGCTCCGTCCTTCAGAACTGTTTCTGTGTGCACTGGCAGCGGCCTGCCTTGTATTGCCTGCTTCATTTGCCGCATTCGGTGGAATTCAGCCTCAGCAGGCAAATGTGAACGCTGCGGGAACAGACACGGATACCGTTCTGCTGGGAGGCATGCCGGTGGGGATTTATATGGAGACAGACGGAGTTATGGTACTGAACACGGAAACGATAGAGGGAATGGACGGTAGTTTTTATGAACCGGCGCATAATCTGGTGAAGGCCGGGGATTATATCACAGCTGTAAATGACCGGAAAATAGACGGCAAAGCGGATCTCCTGGAGGAAGTGGAAAAGATTGACGGCGAAAATGTGATTCTTACGATCCGCAGAGGGAAAGAATTTCTGGATGTGAAGATTCATCCGGTGGAATATGAAACAGGAGAATACCGTCTGGGGATATGGGTGAGAGACAATGTACAGGGCCTGGGGACCATAACTTTTCTTACCGGGCAGAGCAGATTCGGCGCCCTGGGACATGGCATTCATGACACGGATACCAATGTTCTGATGTCAATTTCCGACGGCACGGTTTACCGCACAAGCATACAGGATGTTACAAAGGGATCAGACGGAAATCCGGGAAGCATGGAAGGGATTATTATTTACAATAATTTCAACGTACTGGGCACCATTGACAAAAATACGGATGCAGGCATATATGGAACAATCGACAGAATCGGCGATCTGTTTGAGGAACAGATTCCCATAGAGACCGCAAAAAAAGAAGAAATTGTCAAAGGAGATGCCACCATCCGCTGCTTTGTCGACAATGAAATCAGAGAGTATGAGATTCAGGTGACAGATATCGACATGTCCGGGAGCGAAATCAACAAAGGCCTGGTTATAAAAGTGACGGATGAGGAACTGCTGGAAAAAACAGGAGGTATTATCCAGGGGATGAGCGGAAGCCCTATTATACAGAATGGAAAGCTGATCGGTGCCGTAACGCATGTATTTGTACAGGATTCGACGATGGGATATGGCATATTTATAGAAAATATGCTGAAACAGGCAGAATAGTCTTTTATGTCGAAAAAATTGTCGAAATAGTGTTACAAAATCTCCTTGATTCCGCAAATTTGTCCGGATATAATAAGCAGGTGGCGTTTTCAAAGCTGGTTCTCAAGAGCGAGGGAGAGAAGAGAATGGAGCATTTGAATGTGGCCATCGCTGATGATAATCAGAAAATTCTTGATGTGCTGGAAAATATTATCAGTATGGATAAAGAACTGAATCTGGTTGGAAAAGCGAAAAATGGTGAGGAGATGTGTCAGATTATTAAAGACAGACAGCCGGACGTCGTCCTTCTCGACTTGATTATGCCGAAAATGGACGGATTGACGGTAATGGAACAGGTGAATCGGGATCATTCTGTCAATAAACGCCCATATTTTATCGTGATCACAGCGGTTGGCCAGGAAAGGATTACAGAAGATGCCTTTAACAAAGGCGCAAATTACTACGTTATGAAGCCGTTCAACAACGAAGTGCTGCTGGACAGGATAAAATCCGTCAGAAAAATGTTCCGTAATAATGAAAAGAAAAACGAGGATGGGAGACTGGAAGGTACAGCCAGAGGAGAGGATCTGGAAAACCGGGTGACGAATATGCTGCATGAGATCGGTATTCCGGCTCATATTAAAGGATATCATTACCTGAGAGATGCAATTATTATGGCAGTAAAAGATATGGATGTGCTCAATGCTATAACAAAGATTCTGTATCCGACAGTTGCAAAAAAATATCAGACAACCTCAAGCCGTGTGGAGAGAGCGATCCGTCACGCTATCGAGGTGGCATGGAGCCGGGGAAAACTGGATACTCTGGATGAACTGTTTGGATATACAGTAAGCACAGGGAAGGGAAAACCTACAAATTCTGAATTTATAGCGCTGATTGCCGACACAATTCAGCTGGAGTACAAAAAGAAGGGCGGTATCTGAAGGCGGATGCCGGAAATTAGTATGGTAAAGCGATAAAATTCTTTCCAATATGTCTGAAATGAGGTATAATATTCAATAGTGAAATGCCCTGTGGCGATTAATGCAGAAAACGGAGGATAGTATATGAAAAACATTTTATTTGCGTCTTCAGAATGTGTGCCTTTTATCAAGACAGGAGGTCTTGCTGATGTTGTGGGTTCACTTCCCAAAGAATTCGACAAAGAAAAATATGATGTGCGCGTTGTACTCCCCAAATATACCTGTATGAAGCAGGAGTGGAAGGATAAGCTGGAATACGTTACCCATTTTTATATGGACATTGCGGGACAGAATCAGTATGTCGGCGTGCTGAAAACAGTTCTCAATGATATTACGTTCTATTTTATCGATAACGAACATTATTTCAGCGGTTTTGCACCGTACGATGGGGATCCGAAGTGGAATATCGAGAAGTTCGCCTTTTTCTCAAAGGCGGCTCTGAGTATCCTTCCTGTTATCGGATTCCGTCCGGATCTGATCCACTGTCATGACTGGCAGACCGGTCTGATTCCGGTTTATCTGGACAATTTCAGATACCTGGGCGAATACTACAGGGGAATTGCCACGGTTATGACCATTCATAATCTGAAATTCCAGGGTGTATGGGATACAAAAACAGTCAAAGGCATTACCGGCCTTCCGGATTACTATTTCGTACCGGATAAAATGGAGGCATATAAGGATGCGAATCTGTTAAAAGGCGGTATTGTCTATGCGGATAAGGTTACAACTGTCAGCAACAGTTATGCGGAAGAGATTAAGACTCCGTTTTACGGAGAAGGACTGGACGGCCTTATGTCTGCAAGATCCAATGATCTGTGCGGTATTGTAAACGGACTGGATTATGATGACTGGAATCCGGAGACAGACTGGAGAATTGCAAAGAATTTTGGTATTGATAATTTCAGAAAGAATAAACCGCTGAATAAGACGGCGCTGCAGGAGGAACTGGGACTGAATAAGGATTCTCATGTGATGCTGATCGGTATGGTGTCCCGTCTTACTGATCAGAAGGGATTTGATCTGGTAGACTATGTAATGGATGAACTGTGTCAGGATGCGGTACAGATTGTGGTACTGGGAACCGGAGATGTGAAGTATGAGAATATGTTCCGGCATTTCGCATGGAAATATTCCGGAAGAGTGTCAGCGAATATTTATTATTCAGATGAGCTTTCGCATAAGATTTATGCATCCTGTGACGCTTTTCTTATGCCGTCTCTGTTTGAACCCTGCGGCCTCAGCCAGCTTATGAGCCTCCGTTACGGAACTCTTCCCATTGTCAGGGAAACCGGCGGCCTGAAAGACACGGTTGAGCCGTATAACGAATACGAGAAGACGGGTACAGGATTCAGCTTCTGCAATTACAACGCTCATGAGATGCTGAACACAGTCCGTTATGCAGAGAGAATCTATTATGACAGAAAGAGAGACTGGAATAAGATTGTAGAGCGCGCTATGAGTCAGGATTTTTCATGGAAAAATTCTGCGGCAAACTATGAGAATCTTTATAGAAGTCTGATCGGTGAGTAGGAGAGTACTTACAGCATGAAAATCATAGACAGATTGAGCGAAGACAGAATACACATATCTTTTGAGATATTTCCTCCTAAAACGGAGGAAGGATTGGACAGTGTAATTGCAGCGGTGGATAAGATGGCAGAACTCGATCCTGCATTTATAAGCGTTACATACGGCGCCGGCGGAGGCACCAGCAAAAATACGGCAAAAATCGCATCTCATATAAAAGATCAGCTTCATGTGTTAAGTCTGGCACACCTGACCTGTGCGTCTTCCACAAAGGAGGAGGTCAGAGAGGTGATCGAAAACCTGAAAAGTCTTGGGATTGAGAATATCCTCGCATTGCGCGGGGATATTCCGGCGAATGTGACGTTCCCGGATGAGGACAGGTTCCGGTATGCCAGTGAACTGGTGCAGGAAATAAAAAAACATGGAGATTTTTGTATTGGTGCGGCGTGCTATCCGGAAGGACATGTGGAAAACGAACATAAAGCCGATGACATCAGATATCTGAAACAGAAAGTAGACAGCGGGGTGGATTTCCTTACAACACAGATGTTTTTTGACAATGATATCCACTATAATTTCCTTTACCGCATCCGGGAGGCCGGTATTACGGTACCTGTGCTTCCGGGGATTATGCCTATAACCAGTGCTTCCCAGATGAAGCGCAGCCAGGAACTTTCAGGAACTGTTTTTCCGCGCAGATTTCTGGCTATTCTGGACCGGTTCGGCGGATCTCCTGCTGCTATGAAGCAGGCGGGGATCGCGTATGCGACGGATCAGATCATCGATCTTCTGGCAAACGGGGTAAAGAACATTCATATTTATACCATGAACCGTCCGGATGTGGCGGCGGCAATTATGGATAATCTGTCTGAGATAATTAAGGTTTAGGTGGCAGCAATGGATAAGAAGATACAGGAGGCCATCCGATATCTTGGAATTAAAAAAGGTGCGGCAGATGCAAAGACCTGCGCTTTGGTTGAAAGCTCATTTCAGGAGCTGATGAAGGAAGCGCAGCCCAAATCAATCTGCCGCATTTTTGAATTACAGGAGCTCGGAGAAGGAGCCGTTCAAATTGGAAAACTGAAAATAGAAAGCACAAGCCTGGCGAGAAATCTGAAAAACTGCCGCAGGGCGGTTCTTTTCGGAGCTACACTGGGAACGGGGACGGACAGGCTGATTACCCGTACCGGATTAAAGGATATGGCCAGAGCAGTCGCTCTTCAGGCATGTGCGGCAGCTCTGCTTGAGGAGTACTGTGATGAATGTCAGGAAAAAATTGCTCTTGAACTGGAAAAAGAAGGGGGATATTTACGGCCGCGGTTCAGTCCCGGTTACGGTGATTTTGATATCAGTTATCAGGAGCCGATTATGCGGATGCTGGACTGTGCAAAACAGATCGGCCTGAGCATGACAGAAGGGTGTATGATGACACCTACAAAATCAGTTACTGCTGTAATTGGTATCAGTCCGGTTAAGGAGCGCTGTCCGGTACAGGGATGTGAGGCATGCAGCAGTACCGACTGCCCTTACCGCAGATGACAGGTCAGAGCCGGGAGACACTGCAAAAAGGAGTCCCGGACAGCGGCCGGTCAGAGAAGCGGGAACAGGGAAAACACGGTTCGGTATTAGACAGTAGTACAGCAGAAAGGATAGATAAGGAACAGATTATGATACAAAAACGACTTGGAAAAGAACTGCTTTTTTTTGATGGCGGAATGGGAACACTTCTTCAGGAAAAGGGACTGGAGCCGGGAGAGCTTCCAGAGCTGTGGAATATCACGCATCCGGATGAGATCTGCAGTATACACAGACGCTATATGGAGGCCGGCAGCGACATTGTCCTGACGAACACGTTCGGTGCAAATGCCCTGAAATTTCATGATGATTCCTGTTCGCTGGAAGAAATTATCCATGCGGCTGTGGGCCATGTAAAAACTGCGGCAGAGCAGTGCGGCAGAGCGGACAGCGTCCTGACCGCCCTGGATGTAGGCCCCACGGGAAAACTGCTTAAGCCCATGGGAGATCTGGAATTCGAGACAGCATATGAGGCATTCCGCGAGGTGATGATTCTGGGGGAAAAGGCAGGCGCGGATCTGATACATATTGAGACTATGAGCGATACTTATGAATTGAAAGCTGCCGTACTTGCTGCGAAAGAGAATACATCGCTTCCTGTCTTCGCAACGGCAATTTTTGATGAAAGAGGAAAACTGCTTACCGGAGCGGATGTGCCCGCAGTTGTTGCGCTCCTGGAAGGATTGAGAGTGGACGCCCTTGGAATAAACTGCGGTATGGGCCCGGAACAGATGATTCCGGTTCTGGAACAGCTCCTGAAGTACACCTCACTTCCGGTTATCGTAAAGCCAAATGCAGGACTGCCAAGGCAGAGAGACGGGCAGACTGTCTATGATGTGTCGCCGGAAGAATTTGCCGGAGTAATGGAACAGATTGTTAAAATGGGAGCCGCCGCTGTAGGAGGCTGCTGCGGCACGACCCCGGAACATATCCGTGCCATGATCGGAAGATGCAGAGACATTCCCGTGGTTCCTGTAAAAGAAAAAGAATTTACCATAGTGTCTTCCTATGGATCAAGCGTCTTTCTCGGAACCGGATCCAGGATTATTGGCGAGCGGATTAATCCTACAGGAAAGAAACGGTTTAAGCAGGCCCTGAAGGAACACGATATTGATTATATTCTGAGAGAAGGGATCGAACAGGAAGAGAAAGGCGCCCACATTCTGGACGTCAACGTAGGTCTCCCGGATATTGATGAGACCGCTATGATGAAAGAAGCTGTTACCGGCCTGCAGAGTGTTACAAGCCTTCCTCTCCAGATCGATACGGTGGATCCTTCTGCCATGGAGGCTGCTCTGCGGCTTTATAACGGAAAGGCCATGGTGAATTCTGTCAGCGGCAAACAGGAATCCATGGATCAGGTGTTCCCGCTGATTGCCAGATACGGAGGCGTTGTGATCGGGCTGACACTGGACGAAAACGGAATCCCGGCAGATGCAGAAGGCAGGGTGCGTATAGCGGAAAAAATTATACATGAAGCAGCCGGATACGGCATTAAAAAGAAGGACATCGTAATTGATGCACTTGCCATGACGATAAGTTCAGAGCCGGAGGGAGCAAAAGTGACGCTGGAGACGCTGCGCAGACTCCGGGATGAAGTCGGAGTGTGCACGGTACTTGGTGTATCGAACATTTCCTTCGGGCTGCCAAGCCGTCCTATAGTGAATGCGGCATTCTATACCATGGCCATGCAGAACGGACTGAGTGCAGGAATCATCAATCCGGCCTCTGAGGATATGATGAAGTCATGGTATGCGTTTCATGCATTGATGAATCTGGACCGGAACTGCGAGAAGTATATTGAAAAATATGCCTCGGCTGCCACAGCGGCAGTGAAGGTTCCTTCTTCCGCGGAGCAGGGCGGCATTACTTTACAGACAGCTATAGAAAAAGGCCTGAAAGACGATGCCCGTACAGCGACCCTGTCTCTGGCAGAGACAGAGGCTCCTCTGGACATTATCAATACGGAACTGATTCCGGCTCTCAACCGTGTGGGCGACGGGTTTGAAAAAGGCACAGTTTTCCTTCCTCAGCTTCTGATGAGCGCAGAAGCTGCAAAAAGCGCATTTGCAGTTCTGAAGGATCGGATGGACAGCAGCGGGGAGGTCCAGGAAAAGAAAGGGACCATTGTACTGGCAACTGTGAAAGGAGACATCCATGATATCGGGAAAAACATTGTAAAGGTTCTTCTGGAGAACTACAGCTTTTATGTAATTGACCTGGGAAAAGATGTGCCTCCGGAAACGATTGCGGAAACGGTAGTGGAAAAGAAGATAAGGCTGGTGGGATTAAGTGCGCTGATGACAACTACTGTAGTGAGCATGGAGGAGACGATCCGTCTTCTCCGGGAAAAAGCGCCCTGGTGTAAAGTGATGGTTGGCGGCGCGGTTCTGAATCAGGAGTATGCAGATATGATCGGGGCCGATTTCTATGGGAAAGATGCCATGCAGTCCGTACATTATGCCCAGGAGATTTTTGAATAACCCGCAGAAAGGATATCTCTGTACATTTTCCGGCCGGCCTGTGCACCGGCAGCGGCGGATGGAAACAGAACGGATTGTTCCGCAAATAATACAAGGGATTGTGGTGAAAATCACTAGGCAAATTCCGGGGCTCATGTTATCATGAAAAACAGAAAGCCAAGGCATCAGAGTTTTACTTATGTGAAAATACAGTTATGGAGGGAAAGAAGTTTTGAAGTACGCAGATGCAAATGTAATTAAAATTAAACATGCAGTTCTGGAAGAAGTTGCGCGTCTGGCTTTTGCAGGAGAACTGGAGGAACGCAAGGATGAGATCCCGTTCAAACTGATCCCGGGACCAACCGCTCAGTTCCGCTGCTGTATTTACAAGGAAAGAGAGATTATCCGGCAGCGTGTCCGCCTGGCGGAGGGAAAGGCTCCGGGACCGGCAGACGACGGCAATGTAATTCAGGTAATCAGTTCCGCCTGCGAGGACTGTCCGATCTCCAGTTATACCGTAACGGAGAACTGCCAGAACTGTATCGGCAAAGCCTGCATGAATGCCTGCAAATTCGGAGCAATTGAGCCGGGACGCTCCCGTACCCATATTGATCCGTCAAAGTGCAAGGAATGTGGAAAATGCGCGGATGCCTGTCCCTACAATGCGATTGCGCATCTGAAAAGACCGTGTAAATTCAGCTGCCCGGTAGATGCGATTTCCTATGATGAATTCGGCATTTCTGTTATTGATGATGAGAAATGTATCCGCTGCGGAAAATGTATTCACAGCTGTCCCTTCGGCGCGATCGGCTCCAAAACATGGATTGTGGATGTAATCAGGGCAATTCAGTCCGGAAAACATGTCTATGCTATGCTGGCGCCTGCGACAGAAGGACAGTTCGGATCGGATATTACCATGGCAAGCTGGAGAAAGGCCATGAAAGAACTGGGATTTACTGAATTTGTCGAAGTCGGACTTGGAGGGGACCTGACTGCAAAATATGAGGCGGAAGAGTGGCGTGAAGCTTATCAGGAAGGAAAGAAGAAGGTAACTTCCTGCTGTCCGGGATTTGTTAATATGGTCCGGAAACATTATCCGGAATTAAGCGATGCGGTCTCGACAACAGTATCCCCGATGTGTGCGGTGTCTCGTATGATAAAGGCAAGGGATCCGGAGGCTGTTACCGTATTTATCGGCCCTTGCATTGCTAAGAAATCAGAGATTGTAGACCAGAAAATCGAAGGCAATGCAGATTATGCCATGACATACAGCGAGATCCGTGCAATGATGCGCGCGAAAGGCGTCGCGCTGGAACCGGTGGAAAATACATATCAGGAAGCTTCTGTGTTCGGAAAGAGATTCGGAAATTCCGGCGGCGTGGCAGCTGCGGTTCAGGAGAGTTTAAAAGAATCCGGCAATGACATAGATGTGAAGGTGTATAAGGCAAACGGAGCTGCTGAATGCAAGAAAGCGCTGCTTCTTATGAAAGTCGGACGCCTGCAGGAAGACTTTATTGAGGGTATGGCGTGTGACGGAGGATGTGTAGGCGGCCCCAGTTCGTTCAAAGATCAGACGCTGGCGAAAAAAACAAGAGATGCGCTGATCAAAGAAGCGGACGACCGGGGAATTTACAAGAATCTGAGTAATTATGATGAAGATTCTTTCTCTATGCACAGATAAAAAAGAAAACAGAATATGCAGGGCGTGCAGATCCGGTGTATGCCCTCTGTGTTTTAGAAAGGAAAAGATATCAGATACAGAAAGAGGAGGATTGTGTGAATGGAAATGAATATGAGAGGACTGCAGACAACAGTGCGGGCGATCCGCAGACGTGTATTTACGGAGGTGGCAAAGCTCGGGTTCAAGGCTGATGCGAAAACATTGCTGGATGATATGGAAGCAATTCCGTATATGATTGTCAATGACGATACACAGAAATACAGGGAGAGTACATACCGTTCCCGCGCAATTGTCAGAGAAAGACTGCGTCTTGCCATGGGTCTTTCCCTTCGTCCGGAAAATAAACCGGTCCATCTGACTGCCGGCGTGGAGGCCAGCAACATTTCTGAAAAATATTATGAGCCCCCTCTTATGCAGGTGATTCCTTCTGCTTGTGAAAGCTGCGAGGAAAATATGTATGAAGTAAGCAATGTGTGCAAAGGCTGTCTGGCGCATCCGTGTCAGGAAGTCTGCCCGAGGGGGGCGATTTCCATGGTAAACGGGCGCTCCTATATCGATCAGGAGAAATGTATCAAATGTGGAAAATGCAAGTCGGTCTGTCCTTATGATGCCATTGCAAAGAAAGAACGCCCCTGTCAGAAGGCCTGCGGTGTTAATGCGATTGTATCGGACAAATATGGAAGAGCTTTCATTGACAATGAAAAATGCGTTTCCTGCGGAATGTGCATGGTAAGCTGCCCCTTTGGCGCAATCTCGGATAAGTCACAGATTTTCCAGCTGGCAAGAGCGCTTTCCGAAGGAGAAGAGATTATTGCAGAGATCGCTCCGGCTTTTGTAGGACAGTTCGGAGATAATATAACTCCCAGGAATATTAAGGCGGCATTGAGGGAAATGGGCTTTTCGGAGGTGTTTGAAGTAGCTCTTGGCGCGGATATCGGCGCTGTTTCTGAGGCGCACCATTATGTTGAGAAGGTGGTCACAGGCGAGCTGCCGTTTCTTCTGACTTCCTGCTGTCCGTCCTGGGCGGTACTGGCGAAAAAGTATTTCCCGGATGTAATTGATGAGATTTCCCAGGAGCTGACCCCCATGGTTGCTACTGCAAGAACCATTAAGCAGAAACATCCGAATGCAAAAGTTGTATTTATCGGGCCCTGCGCTTCAAAGAAACTGGAGGCATCCAGACGGAGCGTAAGAAGTGATGTGGACTTTGTTGTTACTTTTGAAGAACTTCAGGCAATGTTTGATGCAAAGGGGATCGATCTTACTACATATGAAGCGGAATCATCCTTCCATGATGCAACCGGCGCCGGAAGAGGTTATGCAAGTGCAGGCGGCGTGGCTGCAGCAATTGAAAAATGTATTAACACGTATTATCCTGACGTTCAGGTTAATATTGAGCATGCGGAAGGACTGGCGGACTGCAAAAAGATCCTGGCTCTTGCAAAAGCAGGCCGGCTCAACGGCTGTCTGATCGAAGGCATGGGATGTCCGGGAGGCTGTATTGCCGGGGCAGGAACCAATATCCCGGTGGCAAAGGCAAAGAAAAACCTGGATAATTTCGTAAAGAAATCCAGCCGCTCTGTGCCGCCGGAAGAACTTATTGAGATTGACCTGGAGTAGAGGCGCTGTCCGGAGAAAATGTCCGGCGCAGATGTACCGGCGCCGTAAAATAATATTCAGAGGCAGAGCGGGCGCATTTTATGCGTCCGCTTTACAAATATACCCTGCTGTGATATATTATAGAACAGGCTTTTTTTGAGCGAAAGAGGAGGATTTTAGCAATGCAGCCATATGGAGTAAACCAGCTGAGAAAAATGTTTCTGGAGTTCTTTGAGAGCAAGGGACATCTTGCTATGAAGAGCTTTTCTCTGGTGCCGCACAATGATAAGAGCTTACTGCTTATTAATTCAGGAATGGCACCTTTAAAACCATATTTTACAGGACAGGAGATTCCGCCGAGAAGACGGGTTACTACCTGCCAGAAATGTATCCGTACGGGCGATATTGAAAATGTAGGAAAGACAGCCCGTCACGGCACGTTCTTTGAGATGCTCGGGAATTTTTCCTTCGGAGACTATTTTAAGGAAGAGGCGATTCAGTGGACATGGGAGTTCCTGACTGAGGTCGTGGGACTTGATCCGAACCGCCTGTATCCGTCCGTTTATGTAGACGATGACGAAGCATTTGAGATCTGGAACAAGAAGATCGGCATTCCTGCGGACCGGATTTTCAAATTCGGAAAAGAAGATAACTTCTGGGAACATGGTTCCGGCCCCTGCGGCCCCTGCTCTGAGGTGTATTATGACAGAGGCGAGAAGTACGGATGCGGGAAACCGGACTGCACGGTAGGATGCGACTGTGACCGTTATATGGAGATCTGGAATGATGTATTTACTCAGTTCGACAATGACGGGGAAGGCCATTATTCCGAGCTGGAGCAGAAGAATATTGATACCGGAATGGGACTGGAGCGTCTGGCAAGCGTTGTGCAGGATGTGGATTCCATCTTTGATGTGGATACGATCAAGGCGCTGAGGGACCACGTATGCCGCCTCGCCGGAAAAGAGTATGGAAAAGAATACAAAAATGATGTATCCATCCGCGTAATTACAGACCATATCCGTTCTGTGACATTTATGATTTCCGATGGCATTATGCCTTCCAATGAAGGAAGAGGCTACGTGCTCCGCCGTCTTCTGAGAAGAGCATGCCGTCATGGCAGACTTCTGGGGATTCACAAAGGATTTCTGCCGGAACTTGCAGAGAATGTGATTGAAGGATCAAAAGACGGATATCCGGAGCTGGAAGAGAAAAAGGAATTCATTCTCAAAGTAATTACAAAAGAGGAAGAGCAGTTTAATAAGACGATTGACCAGGGACTGGGCATCCTTTCTGATATGATCTCTGATATGGAGGCGAAAGGTGAAAAAACATTGAATGGTGAAGATGCCTTCCGTCTTTACGACACATACGGATTCCCGCTTGATCTGACAAAAGAGATTCTGGAAGAAAAAGACCTGGGTGTGGATGAGGAAGGTTTCCATGCATGTATGGAAGTGCAGAGAAAGAAAGCCCGCGATGCCCGGGAAGTAACAAATTATATGGGCGCTGATGTAACCGTATATGAGTCCATTGATCCTGGCGTGACAAGTACTTTTGTAGGATATGATAATCTGACATATGATTCGGATGTGACCGTTCTCACGACAGAAGAGGAGATTACAGACGCGCTTTCCGAGGGCCAGAAAGGCACCATCTTTGTTAAAGAAACGCCGTTCTACGCTACAAGCGGCGGACAGGAGGCCGATACCGGATATATCCGTACAGCCGAGGGAGAATTTAAGGTTGAGGATACGGTGAAACTTCTGGGTGGAAAGATCGGCCATATCGGTGTGATGACAAAAGGCATGATCAAAACCGGAGACCGGGTGACTCTTGAAGTAGATGCCAGAAAGCGTGCGCTTTCCGCAAGAAATCACAGTGCGACCCATCTGCTCCAGAAAGCGCTGCGTACGGTTCTGGGAACTCACGTAGAACAGGCCGGATCCAGCGTAAATGAGGAAAGACTGAGATTTGACTTTACGCATTTTTCCGCTATGACACCGGAGGAACTGAAAAAAGTTGAAGATATGGTAAACGAACAGATTTCAAAAGGTCTGGACGTTGTTGTGAAAAACATGTCTATTGAGGAGGCAAAAAAGACCGGCGCCCAGGCTCTGTTCGGAGAGAAATACGGCGATATTGTCCGTGTTGTCAATATGGGCGGTTTCTCTATCGAATTCTGCGGCGGTACCCATGTAAAGAATACATCAGAGATCATGGCATTTAAAATCATCTCCGAGAGCGGCGTAGCCGCAGGCGTGCGCAGAATTGAGGCGCTGACTTCCGACGGACTGATGAAATACTATGCTCAGGTGGAAGAGACTCTGAAAAATGCGGCACATCTTCTGAAGGCAACACCGGAAACTCTTGCAGATAAGATCACACATATGATTGCGGAGAACAAATCCCTCCACAGCGAAGTGGAGAGCCTGAAAAACAAGATGGCTCAGGAAGCTGCCGGAGATGTGATGGATCAGGTTAAGGAAGTAAAGGGCGTGAAACTGCTGGCGGCGCAGCTGGAAGGCATTGATATGAACGGGCTGCGGGACCTGGGAGACCAGCTTAAGGCGAAACTGGGCGAGGGCGTTGTTGTGCTTGCGTCCGGAAATGACGGAAAAGTCAGCCTGATGGCAACGGCTACAGACGGAGCAATGAAGCAGGGCGCTCATGCGGGAAATCTTGTGAAAGCGATTGCCGGCTGTGTAGGCGGAGGCGGAGGCGGCCGTCCGAACATGGCTCAGGCCGGAGGAAAAAATCCTGCGGGTATTCCGGATGCGCTTGCAAAAGCTGCAGAAGTGCTGGAATCACAGATCAAATAGATCAAAGAAACATAAAAAACAGCGTATTTGCGACGTTTTCTGAGTTTTTAACCGAAAACAGTTGACGCATGGAAAAAATATGATATAATCTTTGTTAGTGCAATAAAAATACCCGATCAGTCGTATTATGCACAATACAAGGCTGGAGGGGAGGTAAGGTGTGAGACTATGTCAAATGTAATCGTTAAAGAAAACGAGACGTTAGACAGCGCTTTACGCAGATTCAAAAGAAACTGCGCTAAGGCTGGTATTCAGCAGGAGATCCGCAAAAGGGAACACTACGAAAAGCCAAGCGTAAGACGTAAGAAAAAATCTGAAGCTGCTAGAAAACGTAAATATAATTAATAAGTGCACTTTGAACAGGATGTCATTTCGGTGGCATCCTGTTTTTGTGCCGTGGGGGTCTGCGTTGGCCTTCTGCAGGTTCAGGAGAGAAGGGATTGCAGCATGCATATATGATTTCCTGCAAATTCAATAAGATAAAGTGGTAAAACTGTAAAATATTGAAATTCCTGATTGACATTAATTCATTTTCTATATAAAATAGACGAGTAGACAAAGATGTCTGGGATGCGGGCAGATTTATCTTCCGCAATTTTTTATTTTTAGGAGGTTGTTTAAGATGTCTTACGTTGATGAGGTAATTGATCTTGTCGTAAAGAAAAACCCGGCAGAACCGGAATTCCATCAGGCAGTGAAAGAAGTACTTGAGTCTCTCCGCCCGGTGATCGAAGCCAATGAGGAGAAGTACCGCAAAGAGGCTCTTCTTGAGAGACTGACAGAGCCTGAGAGACAGATTAAGTTCCGCGTGCCGTGGGTAGACGACAACGGACAGGCTCATGTAAACACAGGATACCGCGTACAGTTCAACAGTGCGATCGGACCTTACAAGGGAGGACTTCGGCTTCACCCGTCAGTAAACCTTGGTATTATCAAATTCCTTGGATTTGAGCAGGTATTCAAAAACTCTCTGACAGGACTTCCTATCGGCGGAGGAAAAGGTGGTTCTGACTTCGATCCGAAGGGCAAATCTGACAGAGAGATCATGGCATTCTGCCAGAGCTTTATGACAGAGCTGTGCAAACATATCGGCGCTGATACAGATGTTCCGGCAGGAGATATCGGAACAGGCGCAAGAGAGATCGGATACATGTTCGGACAGTACAAGAGAATCCGCGGCGTATACGAAGGTGTCCTCACAGGAAAAGGACTTTCCTACGGCGGATCCCTTGCTCGTACAGAAGCTACAGGATACGGTCTTCTCTACTTCACAGATGAGCTGATGAAACTCAACGGCATGGAGCTTGCCGGAAAGACAGTTTCTGTATCCGGTTCCGGAAACGTTGCTATCTACGCTACAGAGAAGGCTCAGCAGCTTGGCGCTAAGGTTGTTACAGTAAGCGACTCCAACGGCTGGGTATATGATCCGGAAGGAATCGATGTTGCAGCTCTTAAAGAGATCAAGGAAGTAAACCGCGCAAGACTGACAGAATACAAGAAATATCGTCCGAATTCCGAGTACCATGAGGGAAGAGGCGTTTGGTCTGTTAAAGTTGATGTTGCACTTCCGTGTGCAACTCAGAACGAGCTGCTTCTTGATGATGCCAAGATGCTCGTAGAGAACGGATGCAAGGTTGTAGCTGAGGGTGCAAACATGCCGACAACAATCGAGGCTACAGAGTACCTGCAGGAGCACGGTGTGATTTTCGCACCTGGAAAAGCTGCAAATGCAGGCGGTGTTGCTACATCCGCACTTGAAATGTCACAGAACAGCGAGCGTCTGAGCTGGACATTCGAGGAAGTTGATGCGAAACTGAAAGATATCATGGTAAATATCTGCCACAATGCTGCAAATGCTGCTGAGAAGTACGGCTTCAAAGGCAACTACGTGGTAGGTGCTAACATTGCAGGATTCGAGAAAGTCGTAGATGCTATGGAGGCACAGGGAATCGTATAAAATTCCGGAGTTCTGAAAAAATATAAATTAGGAAATACCGGAAAATATTCAGGTTTTTCCGGATAGAATGGGACGGAGATACAGGATGTGGAATAAGGCTTTCACATCCCGTATCTCCGTCCCGTTCTATCCGTAAGAAGTTCCTGAATATTTCTGTTTTTCGCGATACGGTGTTCCTTTTGCAATTCCACATCAAACAAAAGCAGAAGGGATCTTTAAGGGCAAAAACGCGGTCGGACAGGGATGAACCCGGCCGGGAAAGTTCCGGCTTCATTCTGCCTGAATCAGAAATTGTGTGAGGGAGAAGTCAGCCTCTCACGGTATCCCTTCTCAATCACACAAATCCGGATCTGTATGTATTGGAAGGCGGATTCCGGGAAAGAATAGGAAGGTGCGGTCCTGTGTACCCGGAAAACCACGTAAAAATTTTGTGAAATTTATTGACAGAATCAGGAAAATCAATTATATTATCTTTTGATAAAAGGGAGTAACTGGCGCCGGAATATGGCGTTTGCGATATCGTCAGTACGATGGTAAGATCTATCATCCGTATCGTGATTAAATGGTGAGACTTTTATTGCATTACATAACAAAGTTGTGCAATAGAAGGCTCATTTTTTATTGCACTGCAAAGCAAAAGAAGGAGGCAAAGATGAAACAGTATTATCAATTAACCGGTGAAGAGACAATAATGGAAGTCAACGGTTCCCTGGATCCGCTCACCGACGAACAGGTATTGGAACATCAGGAAAAATACGGGCCGAATGAACTTGTGGAAGGAAAGAAAAAGACGGTTCTCCAGATTTTCCTTGAGCAGTACAAGGATTTTCTTGTTATTATTCTGATTATTGCAGCTATAGTTTCCGGATTTATCGGAGAAGTGGAAAGTACGGTTGTTATTCTGATCGTAATTACCATGAATGCGATTCTCGGGACCGTACAGACCGTGAAAGCCGAGCAGTCGCTGGCAAGTCTGAAAAAACTTTCCGGACCGGAGGCAAAGGTGCTGCGTGGAGGAACTGAGGTTCAGATTCCTTCCTCACAGGTTACGGTAGGAGATATTGTCATGCTGGATGCAGGGGATTATATCCCGGCTGACGGACGACTTACCGAGTGCGCAAGTCTGAAAGTAGATGAGAGTGCGCTGACCGGAGAGAGCCT
>ERZ1643247.336-NODE-336-length-58227-cov-56.911555_pt1 | contig 58227 bp, 50 predicted proteins | sample MGYA00579264_ERZ1643247 | MGnify/ENA primary metagenome ERZ1643247 (study PRJEB29033, sample SAMEA4952262) | chicken gut metagenome | biome: Broiler Chicken; feature: Gastrointestinal Tract; material: Caecum | place: Ireland | collected 2018 | study: Broiler... | reverse complement strand
CGGAATGCCCGCCGCGGCAGCGGCGGGCGGAGAAAAAGGAGCAAAAAAGAGCGGGAGGACTCATATTCGGGTTCGCCCGCTCTTTTGCCTGCGGGAGCGGCGAGGACGGGGGATATGGATAAACGGGCGTCGGGGCGGCGGATATGCAGGGCAAGGGGAAGCAGGGAAGATAAAAGGAGGGGCGAAAAAAACTCCCCGCGGGAGCGGCGAGGACGGGGGGTATGGATAAACGGGCGGTGGGTCGGGGCGGCGGATATGCGAGGCAAGGGGAAGCAGGGAAGATAAAAGGAGGGGCGAAAAAAAACTCCCCGCGGGAGCGGCGAGGACGGGGGATATGGATAAACGGGCGGCGGGTCGGCGGATATGCGGGGCAAGGGGAAGCAGGAAGATAAAAGGAGGGGCGAAAAAAAACTCCCCGCGGAAGAGCGGGGAGTTGAACGGAAATTTCCGGAAGAGGGGATCAGATGTCCTTGGAGAGGATGCGGAAGAGCGTTTCGACTGCCCTCTGAAATTCTTCCATATCCTCCAAGTTCATGGTTTTGAATCCGTTTTTATAGCTTTCGATGTCGCACGAGGCGATTTTTTCGATGTACCGCTTCGCCTTGTCCGTCAGGGCGATCTTTACGACGCGGCGGTCGTTCTTTTCGAAGCGGCGCTCCGCGAAGCCGCCTTCCACCAGCCGGTTTGCCAGTTTTGTCATCTGCTGTTTGGGCAGCCGGAGCGCCTTGGCAAGTTCGGACATGCCGATGCCGTCTTCGAACCAGACCAGGAACTGCATACAGTTATACATCTCGCAGGTGATGCCTTCGTCCAGGATCTGTTTGAAGGGTCGGGCGATCTTGTTCTGCCACAGCGGAAGAAGTTTGATGAGCGTTTCCTGCGTTTTGATGAAATCCATGCCGCGCCTCCGCTTATTGCATCATCGGCTGTTTGCGCAGGATCAGGTAACAGGTGCTTACCAATACCGCCGCAACGACGACCGCGACCACCGCCAGAATGACGAGGGTGGAGGGGCCCGCTTCGTACAGGAGGTCTGCATTCACCATGCCTGACCAGAGAATGCCGTCCGCATCGGTATAAGTGACGTATACCAGATTTTCTTCGTTCGGTTCGCCGTATACTTTTACCTGTTCCTCATCGGAAAGGTCGAGGGTAAAGGTACTGTCGCCTTCCGTGCGGGAGAGGGTAATCGTCTCGCCGCGCGCAACGTTGCGGAAGGTAAAGCTGCCGCTGTCGCTCCAATCGACGGAGGAGTCGTAATTGAGCACATAGCTCGTCGGAATAAACCCGTACACCGTTTCGCCGCCGACGCTCGCCGCCACAAAATAGTATTCGCAATCCGTTCCGTAACCGGGGGCGTTTTCGTCAGCAACGCTGCCGACGATTCCGTATACGATGACGCGCGACGATTTGTCCAGGCGGTCTGCAATTCCGTTCGAAAAGACGGTCGCATTTCCCGCGCGCATGAGCGGAAGGCGGTACAGCCCTACGTCGTTTGTCGTATACCCGGTGTAGGAGGATACTTCGGTATAACAATCGGTAAGTACCGTCGGGTCGTCGTCCGTTCTCTGCTTGTCGTCCAGAACGAGTGCCAGCGTATAGTCGCGCCCGGCAGGAACGCCGCTTTCGGCGGAGGCGGTGTATTCATAAAAGGCGACCAAAGTTCCCGCATCGAGCTGCCCCAGCGCCACGCCCGTCCGCCGGTCGTCCGTGCGCAGGTATCCCGAATAGGGGAACACGGACGTCTGCCCGTCGATGCCCTCGGCGTCGGCAACGGGCAGAAGTACGCTCCCGGCAGGGACGCTGACGAGCATATTTTTCGCCGCGTCTGCGTCGGCGGGGGCGCCGATGAGCAACCCGTACAACCCGTCCGCCGCGATGTTTTCGAGCGAGGCGGGCGCGTTCGCTCCCAGGTCTGCTCTGGCGATGAAGCCGTCGGAGAGGATGTACATTTCTCCGCTCTCGAAATCGAAGGTGAAGGAGAGGGCGGAAAAGTCTGCCTCTCCGCCGTAAACGAGGGAGGAAAGGCTTTGCGAGTCGAGTACGGGGGTATATCTGGTCGCGTCGAGCAGGTATACGCCGCTCGCCGCAACGGCATACATGGCTCCCGTATAGTCGGGGAGGATTTTCAACGTGCCTTCGGGGGCATAAAAGGCGGGGCCGCCGCCCGTGCCGGAAAGGAATGTTTCTTCCGTATGCTTAAAGACGGAATTGCCCGAAAGGATATAAATGTTCCCGTAAACGTCGCAGGTGACGGCAGTCGGGGAAAAACTTGCCGAGGACGGGGTAAAACTGTACCCGCCGTTGCCGTCCGCTTCGATAATCCCGTTGGCGGAGGAGCCGCTCCCTACCAGGTAATATTTCCCGTACGAATACGCGCAGCCGGCAAGCGTACCGTTGCCGAAGGTATCTGCGGTAAAGGAATACAGCCTCGTCCCTTCGTAGGAGTAAATATATACATAGCGCGAGTCGGATACGATAAAGTTATCTTCCCCGCCGCATACGAATTTCGGTTCGGAGGCGGAAACTTTGATCGTGCCGCCCGTCTGCAGATCGGCGATCAGAACGCGGCTGTTGTTCGTGTCGGCGATCAGAAGTTTGTCGTCGGTCAGAAAGATGTCAGACGCGCCTTGCCCGATGCGGTTGGCGTTATCCGAATATTTTCCGATCTCGTAGCCGTTGAAGGCTCCGTTTGTTATCCCGCAAACCGAATCGTGCAGGGAATTGAGTACATAGACGTTCCCGTCCGAATATCCGAGTTCCGAAAAACAGTCTGCCGAGTCGAACAGCGGCGTTTCGCTTTCATTGATATTCCGGAACAGCGAACCGTTGCCCGCCGTGTAGTAGAAGGAGAAGGAGGGCTCTGCGCTGTAAACGGCAAACGAATCGATAATATTGATCGATTTGCCCTGCGGAACGAATTCGCTTCCGTTGTAGATGTACACGTCCGTATTCGCCGCAAGGTATACCGAATCGCCGTAAAGCGCGAATACCGGGTTATTGCAGTCCTGGTACTGCGCGATCTGCGTTCTTTCGCCGATCGTATCGATGTCGCTGCGGTAGATCGTCGCGTCGCCCTGCGTCCGCGAGGAAAGTACCGTATCCCCCCAGATGATCAAGGAAAAGCAGGTAAACCCTTCAATAAGCTCCTGCTCGTACGTTTCCGCGGAGAGATCTACTTTGAACACTGTATTGTCGGAAAGAACATAATACAGGTATGTTTTGCCGTCGCCGTCCGTGTAAAAATTCAGCGATTTCGGCGATTGCCCTGCATTGGTCAATACTTTGTAGGAGCGCTGCGTCCGGTCGCAGATATAGATGACGGAATCCGTGTTGCCGGTCGTTCTGTCCGCAACGGCGATGTAATTTTCGCTGATCGCAAAGTCGGAAGGGTTTTCCAGTTCAAGGTACTGCTCGTAGCTTTCGGGCAGGAACAGCTCCAGCTCTGCCTCCGCCTCCGCATCCGCCGCGGCGTCGGCGAGCGTAGCGGTCTGCGTTTCCTGCGCGGAGAGAACGGCTCCGTTTTGCGTATTTTCTGCCGACGCCGAAAGAGCCGCGCCGCATACGGACACAGCCAATATCCAGATCATTAAAAACGCTGCAAGTGTTCTTTTCATTCGCTTCCCCGATACGCGGGCGTTCCCCGCGCCTTTTCTCCGCCTGCACGCGCGCACATATGCGCACGCTGTCTATTATAAACGATTATAGCACATTCTCCGCCGTTTGTCGACAAAATTTGCTAATTTCTTCGGCTGGTAAATTTTTTTACCGCAATTTTAGCGGCGTTCCGCCCTTGGCGGGAGTGTGTGGCAGGGCGGTGCGGGAATGCATAGGTGCAGCCGAAGGGTGCGCGACCGTACATAAAAAATCCTTTTTTTGGAAAAATTTTAAAAAACAGGCAACCGTATGCCTGTTTTTTTCTGTATACTGTATTTATAAAAAATACGAACATATGTTTATATTTTTTTGACAGGCATGCTGTAAAACGCTGCCCGTGTATGCGATAATAGATTTGGCTGCGGGGAAACTCCTCTGCGGCAGGGTAAAGGGCACGGCTGCTCCGGCGGCTGTGCGGCGCTGCGTGCGGAGCGGCAGCCATACGGCAGGATGCCGCGTGCGGCGGATAAAAGTGTGTCGGGGAGGCGAGCGAACAGAATGAAGGATTATCAGAAGGTATTGCTGTATGCGTATCCGAAGTTGGAGCGCATGGCGGAGGACATCGGGCAGATCGTGCTGGCAAAGGCGCGGGCGTCGGTCATGGGAAGGGAAACGGCATTGGCGTGTGCGGAAAAGCTCATCAGGTACAATTTTCTGCGCGGTCAGATTCTGTTTCTGAAAGACGAACTGGACGGAATGCTTTCGTGCTTCAGCCGGGAGGAACGTTTTTTGCTCGAATACAAATACTTCCGCCGCAAAAAGGAACTTGCAGCCTTTTCCGATGTGCGCCTCTCGTGCAGCGAGCGCACCTATTTCCGCCGCCAGCAGCGGCTGGCGCGCGCGGTCAATGCGGAGCTTGTCCGCCGCGGCCTCACCGAGGAATGGTTCTTTGAAGCGTTTTCGGGCGTTTCCTTCTTCATGTCGGCATTGGAGAGCGTGCGCAGGGCAGAGGGGCGGATGGTGGACAAGCGCATCCGCGCGGGCATTCCCTGCGCAGGGCGTTCGGGCGGGGATCAGTCGGGTTGTTCGTAGTCGTCGAAGGGCGCGGGGCGGGAGGACGGCTTTGCGGGGCGGAACAAAAAGTACACCGCGCCCAGCGCCGCCACCGAAAGGGCGCAGATGAGGATGATGTTGACGACGTTGGCGTTTCCGCCGCTCTCCTGGGGCGTTTCGGGCGTTTCCGCCTGCATATGCTCGGTGTTTTCGGGGTAGTCGAGGGGCGGGCAGGCGCTCGCGGGGACGTAGCCGAATTCGCCGTTCATGTTCACATAGTAATAGACGGACGAGCCGTAGTAAAAGGTGCCGTAAAAGGCGGCGGAAACGGTGTATTCGGTAAAAAAACCGTCGGGCAGGTCGGCGCTTCCCACCGTAAAGGTCACCTCGGTATCGTAGAGGAGGTAGGGCGTTTCGGGAACGTATTCGACGGGTTCCACCTCGTCCATGCGGCAGTAGCCGCGCACGGGGTCGGCGTTCGTGCCCGTCAGGTATTCCGCGCGGAAATAGTCGCCCGCTTCGCCCGTTATCTTCACGAAGTAGGTGCGCGGCAGGATGAACAGCCCGCTCTCCTCCTGCGGCTGGGAGTACAGGTACACTTCCTCCTGCATGACGCGCGCGTAACTGCCCTCCGCGGTTTCCGCCGCATGGGCGGGCGCAAAGCCTGAAACGAAGGCGAACGGCAATGCCGCGACGAGCGCAACGGCGGCAAACAATTTTTTCAGAAACATCGCATAGTCCTCCATACTGTGTAGCAGTCATTATAGCGGAAAAAGCGCGCTGCTTCGGGGGAAATGCGGGGGGATTTGCTCGGTTTTTGTCATATGCTCGAAAATGAAATTATACGAAAAATTTTAGAGATCGAAGGGGAGCAGGCGCGGCGCAAAGCCGCCGACCCGCTCGCCGCTTATAATACGGGGCGGAAAAAGCATAAAAAGCAGATTGCCTTCCACAAATGCAAAAAGCGCAACCGCTGGGTGTTCGGCGGCAACCGCAGCGGAAAGACGGAGTGCGGCGCCGTCGAGTGCGTGTACATGGCGCGCGGCGTGCATCCGTACCGCAAAAACCGCAGGGAGGTGTTCGGCTGGGTGGTTTCGCTCACCCAGCGCGTCCAGCGCGACGTGGCGCAGAAAAAAATTCTGCACTACCTTGCGCCCGAATGGATCGAAGACATCGTCATGCTCTCGGGGAAAAAGGGCTCGGACGCGGGCATCGTCGACCAGATTCGGGTAAAAAACGTGTTCGGCGGTATCTCCGTCATCGGGTTTAAAAGCTGCGACCAGGGGCGGGAGAAGTTTCAGGGCGCCTCGCTCGATTTCGTGTGGTTCGACGAGGAGCCGCCCAAGGACATCTACGACGAGTGCCGCATGCGCGTGATGGATCGCGCGGGGGACATCTTCGGCACGATGACGCCGCTCAAGGGGATCACCTTCGTGTTCGACGAGATCTATATGAACAAGCGGAACAACCCCGAGGTGTGGTACGAATTTATGGAGTGGAGCGACAACCCGTACCTCAAAAAGAGCGAGATCGCCCTGCTCGAAAGTTCGATGGACGAAAAGGAATTGGAGAGCCGACGCTACGGACGCTTCGGTGTGGACGAGGGACTCGTGTACCCCGAATTCGACGAACGTATCCACGTTATCGAGCCTTTTCCCGTGCCGCCCGAGTGGCAGGACAACATCTCCATCGACCCCGGGCTGAACAACCCGCTCTCCGCACACTGGTACTGCGTGGACTTCGACGGGAACGTGTACGTCGTCGCCGAGCACTACGAGGCCAAGCGCGACATCGGCTACCATGCCGGAAAAATCAAGGAGATGAGCGCGCGGCTGGGCTGGCACACCGATTTTCAGGGGCGCATATGCGCACTCATCGATTCGGCGGCGAACCAGCGCACCCTCGCCTCCTCCAAGAGCGTGAGCGAGCTGTTCTGGGAGCAGGGCATCAACGTCAACGCGAACGTGAACAAAGACCTGTTTGCGGGCATCGCGCGTGTCAAGAGCTACTTGAAAGGGGAAAACGGAGTGCCGAAATTGTTTATTTTTAAGGGGTGCGTCAACCTCATCCGGGAACTCAAAGGATATTTTTGGGGCGAGGGGGACGTGCCGAAAAAGCGGGATGACCACGCGTTGGACGAAATGCGCTACTATTTGATGACCAAGCCGCACAATTCTCCGCCCGCGGCGGAGCTTACGGCGGTACAGCGGGACAAGGAGCGGCTGATCCGACGGATGCGGGGGAGGGGGTATGGAAAATAATGTGCGGGCGGCGCGGCCGCCATAATTTAAGACGGGAGAAGGTATGAGCGACGAGATTCATGACGCGCTTTTGCGCCGCGCGCTCGGCTTCGATTGCGAGGAAACCGTGGACGAATACGGCTTCAGCGAGGGCGAGGAGGTGCTCGTAAAGCGCAAGGTGACAAAAAAATATGTGCCGCCCGACATCGCGGCGGCAAAACTGCTGCTGGAAGAAAAGCCGCTCGGGGAGTATTCCGACGAGGAGCTCGCCCGCGAAAAGGAGCGGCTCTTGAAACTTCTGCAAAGGGAGGAGAACAGTTGAAAGAGAGGGAGGGAAGGGAGACCTTCGACAAAAAATTCGAGGAGAGCGCCGTGCGGGAGGTGTTGGAGGCGTTCGAGGCGCGGCGGAGCGAGCGCAGACTTCTGGAGCGCGGGTGGGAGCTGAACATGAACTTCCTCGCGGGCAACCAGTACTGCGGCATCAACCCCGCGGGGGAGCTGGAAGAGGAACAGCCCCGCTTTTACTGGCAGTATCGGCGGGTGTTCAACCACATCGCGCCCGCGTTCGATACGCGCTGCGCAAAGCTCGCGCGGGTGCGCCCGTCTTTGACGGTGCGCGCCGCCACGGGCGAGGAAAGCGATATACGGTGCGCGAAAATTGCGACCAACGCCCTGCGCTCGGTGTGCGAGGAGTGCGGGTTCGACGAGACGATTTCGCGCGCCACGGTGTGGAGCGAAACGTGCGGAACGGCATTCTATAAAGTGCTGTGGGATGCGCGCGGCGGAAAACAGCTCGTCGGCGGGGGAGAATCGGGCAGGGAGGGCGCCGTGCGCATCGCGGCGGTGCCGCCCTTCGAAATTTATCCCGAAAACCTCGCCTGCGAGCGGGTGGAACAGCAGCCGAGCATTATCCACGCCAAGGCGCTGCCCGTCGACGAGATCGAGGAGCGGTACGGCGTGAAGCTCGCGGGGCGGGAGATCTGCGAGTTTTCCCTTTCGCCCTATTCGGCGGCGTCGAACTTTATGGGCGGCGAGGGCGCGTATGCGCGCAACGTGCTGAAAAACAGCGAGCTGGTCGTGGAGTATTATCAGCGGCCGTGCTCCGATTTCCCGAACGGGCGCCTGCTCATCGTGGCGGGGGACAGACTGGTGTACTGCGGCGATCTGCCGTACAAAAACGGCGAAAACGGCGGGCGCACCTATCCGTTCGTGCGGCAGTGCGCCCTGCCCATGTCGGGTGCGTTTTTCGGCGGGAGCGTCATCGACCGCATGATCCCCGTGCAGCGCGCGTTCAACGCCGTCAAAAACCGCAAGCACGAATTTTTGAACCGCCTCACGATGGGCGTTCTGGCGGTGGAGGACGGCTCGCTGGATACGCAGGAGCTGTGCGAGGAGGGGCTTGCGCCCGGCAAGGTGCTCGTATACCGGCAGGGCGCGCAGCCGCCCGCGATGCTGGGAGCGGACAGCCTTCCCGCCGAGTTCCATCAGGAGGAGGAACGGCTGTTGGACGAGTTCGTGCTCGTGAGCGGCGTTTCGGAGATCAGCGCCACATCGCGCAATAACACGAACGTAACCAGCGCCACGGGCCTGCAGCTTCTGATCGACCAGGACGATACCCGCCTCGCCGTTACGACGGACAGCATCAAAACGGCGATGAAAACGGTGGGCAAGCATATCCTTCGCCTGCTGCGGCAGTTCGCCTCGGAAAAGAGGCTGATGCGCATGACGGGCGAGGGCAGGCGCGTGGAGATGTATTACTTCCGCGGGAGCGACATTTCCTCCGACGACGTGGTGTTCGAAACGGACAACGACGAAACCGATTCGCCGTCCAAGCGGCGCTCGCTCATCTACGAGCTGTACAACATGGGGCTGCTGGCGGACGAGAACGGAAAGGTTTCGGACGAAACGCGCGAGCGCATTTTGAATGCGCTCGGCTTCGGCGGACTGGAGGCGGCGCGGGGGCTTTCGGCACTGCACGCGAACAAGGCGGCGGAGGAAAATCTGCGGCTCTGTTCGGAGAGCATCGCCGTCGATTCGTACGACGATGACGATGTGCACATCGCCGAGCATACGCGGTTCGTATTGTCGGACGAGTTCCCGAACGCGGCGGGGCAGAAGGAGCGCTTTTCCGCGCACATTGCGGCGCACGAGGCGCAAAAGCGCAAAAAATCGGCGAAAAACGCGGAAATTGCGAACGATGATGAAATCAAGGGTGAGCGCTTTTAGGCTGAATAAGGCGCGATATTGCTTCGCTGGTTTTGCATTGCTTGTTTCCGCGAGGGAAGTACGGCTGAAAATGGGGCTATCGCCCCATACCCCTCGGAGCCGACTTTGCTAATTACATAGAATAAGCAAACAGCGGCGTTAACTTTAAATTTTTAGCGAACATTTTAATAATTAACTTGCAAAAGCGAAAACCACGTTTTTTGCTTTTGCCCCCGATATGCCGAAAGGCATACGCGGAAAGAGTGAATTTGCGCGCGCTCTATAATAAGAGAGCCCTGAAAAAGCGCGCAAAGAGAGAAAACAGGCGGTTAGCGGCGCAGCCGCGCGCCCGTGGGTTTTCTCTGAAATCAAGCAAAAGCTCTCATCTCTTTTGAGAGATTTTGCGCGAAGGATAAAATAATCGAATGCGCGTGGCAAAACGACGCTTTTGCCAAAGCGCCCCCAAGTAGCCGTATACTTTCGGCTTTTGGGAAGAGGGTGAATTTTTGCCCATAAAATAATAAGTGTGCCCTTAAAAGGGGCAAAAAGAGGGAGAAAACGCCGCAGAAAACGCTGAAAGCGTTTGAACGGCGGTGTCGCCCTCCAATCACGAAAAATCGTTTTAACAGCTTAAAACGATTTTTGTGAAATTTTACGGGAGGTAGTCATGGAAAAGGAAAACACAGCGCAGAACCCGAAGAGCGCGGCGGCAGGGGCGGAGGCCCGCAGGGAAACGGCCGCGGCGGCGAATCTCGGCAAATTCAAGAGCGTCGATGCCCTTTTGAATGCGTACAATTCGCTGGAAGCCGAGTTTACCCGCCGCAGCCAGGCTTTGCGCGAGTTGGAGGAGCGGGAGCGCGCGGCAAAAGCCGCGCGCGAAAAGGAGGAAACGGGGAGCGGAGAACGCGCCGAATATTCGGATTCGCCCGCGCCTTTACAACAAGGCGGAGCGGAATCGCCGCGCGGCGCAGACACGGTTTCCGACGGCGAACTCGCCGAAAAAATCAAAAGAATCGCCGAGGAATACTTCGCCGCGCGGGAAACGCAGATGCGGCAAGCCGCGGCGACGCGGGAGAGCGCACGACAGGAGCCTGCGCCGACCATGCTCGCGGAGGGCGGCAGCTTTTCCGCCGCGCCCGCGCCGCGCGTGCGCTCGTTCGAGGAGGCGGGCAAACTCGCGGCGGATCTGTTCCGCAAAAACGGATAAAGTACAAAAAAAGCCGCAACGTGCGGCAAAAAATCGAACAAGAAAGGAGATTAACATAAGTTTATGGTGACGATGGCAAGCGCGGACAGCGCATTGAAAAGTTACTATCTGGGAGCGGTTACCGAGCAGCTGAACACGGCGGTCAACCCCTTCCTCGCGAAAATCAAGCAGAGCACGGCGGACGTGTGGGGCAAGGAAGTGCGCAGGCTCGCGCAGTACGGCGTGAACGGCGGCGTGGGCGCGGGTACGGAAGAGGGAGATCTCCCTTCCGCCGCCGGCAACAACTACGAGCAGTTCGTGACCACCCTCAAAAACCTCTACGGCACGCTGGAGATCAGCGACAAGGCTGTGCGCGCCTCCGAAAACAACGCGGGCGCGTTCGTCAACCTTCTGAATGCGGAAATGGAGGGACTCGTCCGCTCGTCCGCCTTCAACTTCGGCCGCATGCTCTTCGGCGACGGCTCGGGCGTACTGTGCAAGGTCAAGTCCGTTTCGGGCAACACGATCACCGCCGATTCGGTCATCAACCTCATCGAGGGGATGTGCGTGGATATTCTTTCCTCGGCGGGCGCGGAAATTTCGGGCGCGTCGGCGCGCCGCATCACGGCGGTCGACCGCGACAAAAAGACGTTTACCGTTTCGGGGAATACCCTTTCGGGCGTGGAGGCGAACAACCTCGTCTGCGTGCAGGGTTCGTACAACCTCGAACTGACGGGCCTGGGCGCCATCTTCCAGAGCACCGGCACCCTGTACGGACTGGACAGGGCGACGCACAAGTGGCTCGTTCCGTATATGAAGACTTCCGTCGGCACGATCAGCGAACTCGCCATTCAGACGGCGATCGACCGTTTGGAGGAACAGGCGGGCAGCCGCGTCGACTTCATCGTGTGCAGCTGGGGCGTCAAGCGGGCGCTGCAGAAGGCGCTTTCCGAATCGCGCATGCTCACGGGCACGGCGGAGCTGGCGGGCGGCTACCGCGCGATGACGTACAACGGCATCCCCGTCGTGGCAGACCGCTTCTGCCCTGCGGGTACGATGTATCTTTTGAACACGTCCGACTTCTGCCTGCACCAGCTGTGCGACTGGAAGTGGCTGGAGGGCGACGACGGGCGCGTGCTCAAGCAGGTGCCCGGCAAGCCGCTGTACACGGCGACGCTCGTCAAGTATGCCGACCTCATCTGCACCCGCCCCTGCGGGCAGGGCATGCTTTCGGGCATCACGGAGGAATAGAAAACGCGCGGTCGTGCGCGGAAAAACGGCGGGGGCGGGGCGGTTGCCCCGCCCTTTGCATATCTTTAGAGCGTTGCGCTCGGGAGGTGTTATTTATGAAGGTGAAACAGATCATGGCGTCGGCGGCGCGGCTGTGCGGGCGGCAGGACGTCGCGGAGTATTTGGAGAGGGGATTAACGGAGGATCTTTCGGCGGCGGAACGGGAGGCGGAAACGCTGTTGAAGTGCTACAACCTAGCCGAAAACGAGATCGCGCTCGACTATCTCCCGCTGGAAAATGCGGAGACGATCGGCTCGGACGGGGAAGTTCCCCTCCGCGCGCTCGCCTTTTCGCCCGTGGAAATTCTGGCGGTGCGCGGGGAGAGCGGCGAAAAACTGCCCTTCACCGTCGGCGCGGAGTGCATCCGCGTGCGGGCGGGGAAGGTGCGCGTGTATTACTCCTACCGCCCGCGCGTCAAAAAAATCGCGGACGAGGCGGAGAGCAATTCCCGCGCGGGCGAACGGGTGCTCGCACTCGGCACGGCGTGCGAATACGCGCTGATGAGCGGCATGTTCGACGCGGCGACCCTGCTCGACAGGCGCTACCGCGACGCGCTCGCCTGCGCCTGCCGCGAGCGGGGCGGGCGGCTGAAAATGCGGAGGTGGGCATGAAGATCGTGCAGAAAAGTTCGATTTCCGCGCAGACGTATGTAAAAAATGTGGATATTCCTTTGGATTCGGAGCGGGCGCGCGCGGTCGGATTTGCCGCAGAGGAGGGCGGATTGCGGGTCGTTTGCTGCCCCGCTTCGGCGGGGTGGGAACTGCCCGCGGGGGAAACGCCCGCGGCCGCCTTCCGTTTGCAGACGGCGGGCGGCGAGGCGCGGCTGTTGTATTGCGTGAGCGGAAAGACTTATTATCGCCTGCCGTCGGGCGGCGCGTTCGCGCAGGGCAGCGTGCAGTTTTCGCGCGTTCCCGCCTGCGTGGAGATAACGGCGGAGGAAAATGCGCTGCTGTTTTCGGACGGGGAGAGCGCCGCCCTGCTGACAAAGGACGGGTTTGCGGCGCGGGAGGATATTCCCGCATTCGTGTGCGGCGCGTGGTATTACGAGCGGCTGTGGCTCGCCCTGCCCGGGGAGGGCGGAAAAATCAAATTCAGCGCGCCCGCCGATTATTCCGATTTTAACGAGGCGATCGGCGGCGGAGGCGAAATCGAATTTCCCGACGCGGCGGGCGAAGTCCGCGCGCTCATTCCGCTCGGTATCTATATGTATGTTGTTCGCGCGCGGGGCGTGCAGCGGCTGGAGGCGCGGGGGAGCGAGCGGGATTTTATCCTGCGCGACCTGTTCTCCTGCGGCGATATTCTCGCGGGCAGTGCTGCCGCCGTCGCGGGTAAGCTGTTCTGGGCGGAGCGCGGCGGCGTGTTCTCGTACGGCGGCAGCGGGGAGGCGGAGGAAGTCTGCCCCGCCTTCTGCGAAAACCTGCCGCTCGCGGCGGAAAAGGTGCGCGGCGGGGCGTTCGGTCGGCGGTATGCCCTGCAAATCGGAGAAATGCTCGCGTTTTTCCGTGCGGAAGGCGGCAGTGCGTGCGTTGCGGCGCAGGGCGTGGGCGGACTGACCTGCCCGGCGGGCGGCGCGCTGTGCGTGTATCGGGGCGAGGTGTGCGAGATTTCGGCGGGCAATCCTTCCCTCTGCGTCTGGGAGAGCGAACCTTGTTCCGCGGGCGGCAGGGCGCTTTTGCGCGCGGTGCGCGTGCGCGCTTCGGGCGCGTTTACGCTGACGATCGAGAGCGGCGGGGGAAAGCGGCGCATTGAGATCGCGGGCAGGGGCGGCGAGCGGCGCTATTCTGTCAACTTGGCAGGGGGGAACTTTGTGTTCCGTCTGCGCACGGAGGGCGAGGGGGAGGTTCGCTCCCTTGCGGCAGAATACGAAAAACTGCGGGGAGGTATGGTATGACGGCGGAAGAACTGGAACAGGCGGTCAACAAACTCATTGCCGAAGCGAACGAAGAGAGCGAGCAGGCAAAGCGCGAATATGAGTCTGGCTGCCTTGCGGAGAAGAACCGCGCTCTCGCGCGGCGCATTTTCCGTTCGAGCATCCTCGAAAAACTGCTCGAAACGCTGAAGGCGGATTACGACGCGCTCGTTCTGAAGATACAGAACGATCTGGACGAAAGTCTCGACGCGCTGTATGCGGAAAACGAGCCGAGCGGCGGAGGCGGCGAGGGCATCGACCCCGACGACGCGCCCTACGAGGTCGACTACCGCCTGCCCATGCGCGACCGCTACGTCGCGGTCAAGAACTACTATCTTGGTTTGCCCGACAAAGCCGAGGCGCTCGCCGCCTTCGAGGCGGACAAAATCGCAAAGGATTATCTCGGAAACTATTATGATTACCTGTATCAGCTTCTGCTGATGATTCAGGTATGACGGCGGGGAGAGGCATTGCCTCTCCCTTTTTTTCGCTCCTCCCCTGTGAAAAAATATTTTTGGAATTTTGGCATAAAACCCTTGACATTCCGCGACAATAAGAATATAATAGCGTTAGCACTTGAATATCGAGAGTGCTAACATTGTTGAAAATCAAGTGCCAAACATGGAAGGGGATGTGGAAGCAATGAAGATGTCCGACCGAAAAAAGAAGATTTTGCAGATCGTGGTTGATGAATACATCAACACGGCTGTTCCCGTGTCGAGCAAGAACATTGCGGAAAAGCATCTGCAGGGCGTCAGTTCCGCCACCGTGCGCAACGAACTTGCGTCGTTGGAGGAGCTGGGGTATCTGACGCAGTTCCACACCTCGGGCGGCAGAGTCCCTTCGCCGCAGGCGTACCGCTTTTATATCGAGGAGCTGATGGAAAAGGGAAACCTCTCCGACAGCGACCTCGACTACATCGAAAAGGCGTTTTCGGATAAGTCGAACGACGTCGAGCACCTGATCAAGAACGTTTCCAAGGTCATCAGCGACCTGACGGACTACACCTCCGTCGCCATCGGCCCGCACAACGACGAGGAGAGGATTCGCAATTTAGCGCTCCTTGCCTGCGGCGAGGGGAAGGCGCTTTTGGTCATCGTGACGGGCACGCGCATCCTGCGCGACAGCTTCATCGACATACCCGAGGGGATGACCGACGAGGAGCTTTCCAATGCGTCGCACGTCATCGGCAAGCTGTTCGAGGGCAAGGCGCTCTCCGAGGTCAAGGATGTCGAGGAGGAAGTGCTTTCCGAGTTCGGGCAGTACCGCCAGGTGATGCACGAGGTCATCGACGCTCTGAAGGAGTACACCCGCCCCCGCGACGAGGACGTCGTGCTCACGGGCGCGGATAAGATCTTCAACCACCCCGAATACGAGGACATCGAAAACGTCAAAAATTTCCTCACCGTCATCTCCGATAAGGACAAGATCGCGGAACTCATCAGCGACGAGGACGACGAAATTCAGATCAATGTAAAGATCGGTTCGTCCGGCGATGCCGACGTGCCCGACGACTGTTCGGTCGTCACCGCCACCTACTCGGCGGGGGGCAAAAATCTCGGAACGTACGGCGTGATCGGGCCCATCCGCATGGATTATACGAAGGTCATCACCGTGCTCGAAAACGTCGGCAAGGCGCTGGAGGGCATCGTGGGGAGCCGCGGCAAGGATAAAAAGGACGACAGGAAGGACGATAAAAATGAGTGAAGAAGAAAAGAGGCAGGGCGAAGGCGCGGAGAGCGCGCAGCCCGAAGAGATAATTCCCGAGGCGGAAGTTCAGGAAGACTGCTGCAAGGGGAAAGAGGAAAAGGAAGGTTGCTGCAAGCACGGCGAGCAGGAAAAGGGCGAGCATTGCTGCAAGCACGAGGGCGAAGAAAAAAAGGACGAGCGCCACTGCAAGCATGAAAAGATGAAAGCTGAGCTGGCAAAGGCGCAGGCGGAGGCAGCCGACTTTAAGGACAAGTGGATGCGCACCGCCGCGGAGTTCGATAACTTCCGCAAGCGCAACGAAGCCGCCCGCCGCAGCGCCTACAACGACGGCAAGGCGGACGTACTCGTCAAAATCCTGCCCGTAGGCGACAATCTGGAACGCGCGCTTCTGACCTGCGACGAGCAGACGAAAAAGGGCATCGAAATGGTGCTCCGTTCCTTCAAAAAGCTGCTCGACGAGGAGGGAATCGAACCCATCGACCCGAAGGACGAGGAGTTCGACCCGACCTTCTGCGAGGCGATCATGAGCGAACCCGCCGCCGAAGGCGTGGAGCCGGGGTATGTCAAAGAGGTGTTCCTCAAGGGCTATAAGAAGGGCGACAAGGTCATCCGCTATGCGCAGGTGAAGGTAACAACGTAGTTCACACAATTTGTTTTAAGCTGATAAAACAAATTGTCGTGAGTTTTAGGGGAAACCCGAACGGTTTTCCCCTCGTTGCGGCATCTTTTGGGGCACACATATTATTAGAATGCCGCAACTTCACCCTTTCCGTAAGCCGAGGTGTCGGCAAATAGGGGTGCGCAGCGCAGAAGTGTGATTCTGCTTGCGCGAGTGATTTGGCTCGCGTAAATCTCGGCAAGCTGTTGCCTGCGATTTACTGCGATTTTAGGGGAAACCCGAACGGTTTTCCCCTCGTTGCGGCATCTTTTGGGGCACACATATTATTAGAATGCCGCAACTTCACCCTTTCCGTAAGCCGAGGTGTCGGCAAACAGGGGTGCGCAGCGCAGAAGTGTGATTCTGCTTGCGCGAGTAATTATTATAATAAGCAAAATAATAAGCAGAAAACAATCGGCGGAAGCCGTTTGCAGATAAAAATTCAAAATTCGGTAATATCTTTTACCTGATAAAGGAGTGATATATTATGGGAAAAGTAATCGGAATTGACTTAGGAACAACCAACTCTTGCGTAGCCGTCATGGAGGGCGGCGAGGCAGTCGTAATACCCAACCCCGAAGGGGCGCGTACAACGCCTTCCGTCGTCGCGTTCCAAAAGGACGGGCAGAGGATCGTGGGGCAGGTGGCAAAGCGCCAGGCCGTAGCCAACCCCGACCGCACGGTCATTTCCATCAAGCGCCACATGGGCAGCGACTATAAGGTGGATATCGACGGCAAAAAATATTCCCCGCAGGAAATTTCCGCGATGATCCTCTCCAAGCTGAAGGCGGACGCAGAGAGCTACCTCGGCAGCAAGGTGACGGACGCCGTCATCACCTGCCCGGCATACTTCACCGACAGCCAGCGCCAGGCGACCAAGGACGCAGGCAAGATCGCGGGTCTGAACGTTCTGCGCATCATCAACGAACCGACGGCGGCGGCGCTCGCGTACGGCTTGGATAAGGACGCAAACAACCACAAGGTCATGATCTACGACCTCGGCGGCGGCACGTTCGATGTCTCCATTTTGGAAATCGGCGACGGCGTGTTCGAAGTTCTGGCGACCAACGGCAACAACATGCTCGGCGGCGACGACTTCGATAAGCGCATCATGGACTATCTCGTTTCCGAGTTCAAGAGCAAAGAGGGTATCGACCTTTCGAAGGATAAAATGGCGATGCAGAGGCTCAAAGAGGCCGCCGAAAAGGCGAAAATCGAGCTTTCCGGCATGATGACCACCAACGTCAACCTGCCGTTCATTACGGCGACGGCGGACGGCCCGAAGCACCTCGACGTAGACCTCACCCGCCAGAAGTTCGACGCGCTGACGGCAGACCTCGTTGAAAAGACGAGCGAGCCGATGCGCCTTGCGATGAAGGACGCGGGCCTCTCGTACAGCGACATCGACAAAGTCATCCTCGTCGGCGGCTCCACGCGTATCCCCGCGGTCGTCGAAAAGGTCAAACAGATCACCGGCAAAGAGCCGTTCAAGGGCATCAACCCCGACGAATGCGTCGCCATCGGCGCGGCGATTCAGGGCGGCGTTCTCTCCGGCGAAGTCAAAGACGTGCTGTTGCTCGACGTCATGCCCCTGTCTTTGGGTATCGAAACGCTGGGCGGCGTGTTCACCAAGCTCATCGAGCGCAACACGACCATCCCTGCCAAAAAGTCGCAGGTGTTCTCCACCGCGGCGGATAATCAGACGCAGGTCGACATCCATATTTTGCAGGGCGAGCGCGAATTTGCGAAGGACAACAAGACGCTCGGCCGCTTCGAGCTGACGGGCATCCCGCCCGCACCGCGCGGCATCCCGCAGATCGAAGTCACGTTCGACGTCGACGCGAACGGCATCGTACACGTCACGGCGAAGGATCTCGGCACGCAGAAGAGCACCGACATCACCATTACGTCCTCGACGAACCTGTCCGAAGCGGATATCGACAAGGCGGTCAAAGAGGCGGAGCAGTACGCCGAAGAGGATAAAAAGCGCAAGGAGAAGGTCGACAATAAAAACCGTTTGGACGGCATGATCTTCACCGTCGAAAAGTCGATTAACGAACTGGGCGACAAGCTCTCCGCCGAGGATAAGGCGCAGCTGGAAGAGCTGGTCAAGAGCGCGAAAGAGGAGCTCGCCTCCGACGATGACGACCGCATCAAGGCGGCGACCGAAAAGCTGACCAACGAGAGCCAGCAGATCTTCGCGAAGATCTACCAGCAGGCGGGCGGCGCGCAGGATCCGAATGCGGGTGCAAACGGAGCCGACGGCGGCGAGGAATTTCATCAATAAATAAGTTCACGCGTTTCTCGGCGAGCTGACGCCTGCGAAACGCCGTGAAAAAGACAACCCCGCGGGTACGCTTGGTAACAAGCTATCCGCCGGGTTTTCCTTGCCGCGGCATTTTTAAGGGCACGCATATTATAGAATGCCGCGGCTTCACCTTTCCTGCGAAAGGCAAGGGATTGCCAAATAGGGTTGCGCTGCGGAAAAGTGTGATTTTCCTTGCGCGACAGTTTATCGAAAATCGCGCAACTTCACCCTCTTCCCAAAAGCCGTAGGTGTGCGGCAAATTGAGTGCGCTTTTTGAGAAGCGTGGTTCTCAAACGCGCAATAAATTATTAAAATAATTACTCGCGCAAGCAAAACCGCGCTTTTGCGTTAGCGCACCCTTATTTGCAAAAACTTTTGCTTTTGCAGGAAAGGTGAAACTGCGGCATTTTAATAATATGTGTGCTCCGAAATATGCCGCAGTGAGGAAAACGCCGACGGTCAAGCGGCTTTGCCGCGCGCCGTGGGGTTTTCCTAAAAATCTCGGCGTTTCGCAGGCGACAGCTCGCCGAGAAACGCGAGAACATAAAGGTTTTATTATGGCAGACAAAAATTATTACGAAATATTGGGCGTAGACCGCAAGGCGACGGACGCCGACATCAAATCGGCGTATCGCAAACTCGTCAAACAGTACCACCCCGACCTTCACCCCGGCGACGCGAACGCGGCGGCGAAGTTCAAGGAGGTCAACGAGGCGCACGAAGTCCTTTCCGATCCCCAAAAGCGAGCCAAGTACGACTACGAACTCGACCACCCGAACATGGGCGGTTTCGGCGGCGGAACGGGCGGCTTCGGCGGATTTTCCGGCTTCGGCGGCTTCGGCGATATTTTCAACGATATATTTTCGGGGTTCGGCGGCGGTTCCGCTTCCTCCGGCGCGGCGAGCGCCGAGCAGGGGGAGGACGTCACGCGCGAGGTCGTTTTAAGTTTCCTCGACGCGGCGAAGGGTTGCACCAAGGAGATTCGTTATACCCGCAACGTTCCCTGCGAAACTTGCAAAGGTACGGGCGCGAAGAACGGCACCGCCTACAAGACGTGCGACAAGTGCAAAGGCACGGGGCAGGTGCGCTACACGCAGGATACCATCTTCGGGCGCACCATCCGCATGGCTACCTGCGACGCGTGCGGCGGAACGGGCAAAAAGATCACCGAAATGTGCCCCGACTGCAAGGGCAAGGGGTATGTACGCAAGGAGACGGTCGTCACCCTCAATATCCCCGCGGGCGCCGATACCAACAGCTATATCCGCAAAAAGGGGTACGGTCAGGCTTCGGCAAAGGGCGGATTGCCGGGCGATCTCATCGTCATCTTCCGCGTCGAGCCGCACAAGATATTCAAGCGCAAGGACAAAGATTTATACGTCGAACTGCCCGTCTCCTTCAAGACGGCGGCGACGGGCGGCAAGGTCAGGGTACCGGGGCTGGACGAACCGTTCGAGTACCTCATCCCCGAGGGAACGCAGAGCGGAACGGTTTTCTGCGTGCGCGGCAAGGGTTTGAAGACGCGCACGGGTACGGGCAATATGTACATCACCGTCACCGTTGAAATTCCTTCCAAGCTCACGCGCGAGCAGAAGGCGGCGGTGGAGAGCTTTGACGCCGCAACCGACATCCGCCAGACGGCTAAAATGCGCGCCTTCCGCGACAATATGCAGGCGATGTACGGCGTCGACCCGTACGCGGGTAAGTAAATCGTGAACAGACCACCCGCGGCACAGGGTTCGGCGCGCGGTCAGATTGAACGGAACATATCGCTATTCGGGCTTTCCCTATGGGGAGAGCCCCTTTTGCTTGCCCGGAACGGGCGGCATTTCGCTCGCGGGGCGCATTTTGGGAGCCGGCGCAGGCTGAATGCGGGATGCAGGAGGCGCGGCTGTTTTGCGGTGCGGCGCAGATTGCAGGCGGCATACGGGCGGCAGGGAAATATAGGGGAGGGTGCAGAAAGGGAGTATTTTTGCGCGGCGACGCGCCTGCGCTGCCGCATATTCGGGGAGTGCCTTTTCATACAATAGTGGTATGAAGCTATCCGAATTGCCCGTAAACAGGAGCGGCGCCGTGCGCGCCGTACATCTTCCGCCCGCCCTCGCCGCCCGCCTGAATATGCTCAACGTGCGGGCAGGTGCGCAAGTGCGCATGCTGCGCACCGCCCCCTTTTCGGGCGGGTTTATGCTGGATGCAGGCGGTGTGCATATCGCCCTGCGCCGCTCCGTCGCCGAACAAATCGAGGTGTCGCCCCTCGCCGCGCATGAAGTCGCGCCCGCCGCTCCCCTGAAAACCGAATCCGCAAATACTGCGGCGCCCGCCCTGTCTGCGGAGGAAAAGCGGGAAAAGCTCCGCGCGAAAAAGGGCGGCGCCTGTTTGCACGGCAAGGGGAAAAAGAGGGGCGCGGCGGGAAAACCGAATAAAAAGGTTTCCAAAAAAGGGGAACGTTCCGCAAAAAAGGAGCCGCGCATCATCCTCGCGGGCAACCCGAACTGCGGCAAATCCACCCTGTTCAACGCGCTCACGGGCGAGCACGCAAAGACGGGCAACTGGCACGGCGTCACGGTCGGCGTCGGTTCCGCCCGCGCGGATTTGGGAGGCTTGGAGGCGGAGATATTCGACCTACCCGGCATCTATTCGCTCGACGCGTACAGCATGGAGGAAAAGATCTCCCGCCGCGAGATCGAGAAAGGGGAGTACGACCTCGCGCTGTGCGTGGCAGACGCGCTCACCCTGCCCCGTTCGTTCGCCCTGCTGCAGAGCATCCTGCGCCGCAAAAAGCGGGTCGCGCTCGTCATAACGATGGCGGATTTATTGCGCCGCCGCGGCGGAAAGCTGGACGCGCGCGCCCTCTCCGCGCGGCTGGGCATCCCCGTTCTGGCGGTGTCCGCGCACGACCCCGCGGACATCAAAAAGCTCAAATGCTTTTTAACGGATTCCCTGCGCGCGCAGAATGCGGCAAACCCGCGCGCCGCTTACGAGCCAGCCGAACAGCTGCTTGCGGGCGCCTGGTCGGCGGGGTCGCGGCGGGAGGGCAGGGCGGCGGCGATTTTATACAACAAGTACATCGCACTGCCCCTGTTCGCCTTCGCCATGCTGGCGGTGTTCTTTCTCGCGTTCGCCAAAAACATGCCGGGCGTCCTGCTCAAAGATTTGTGCGAAACGCTGGTTTCGGATGTTTGCGGCGGCTCCCTCGCCTCGCTCATTGCGGGGGCGGGCGCGCCCGTCGCCGCGGCGTTCGCGGAGAACCTGTTTTCGAGCGTCGGTATGCTCCTGTCCTTCGTGCCGCAGATCGCCATTTTATATTTCGCGCTGTTTTTGATGGAGGAGAGCGGCTTTCTCTCCGCGCTCGCCTTTATGACGGACGGGCTGTTCCGCCGAGTGGGGCTTACGGGCCGCGCCGCCTTTTCGGTGCTGATGGGCTTCGGCTGCACCGCCGCGGCGGTGCTTACAACGCGCGGGTTGGAGAGCAAGCCCCTGCAAAGGCGGGTCGTGTTCGCGCTCGGGTTCATCTCGTGCAGCGCCAAAATGCCCGTGTACCTCGCCGTTTCCTCGGCGTTTTTCGCCTATCCGTTCGTCGCCGTCGTCGCGCTGTATGCGGCGGGGGTGCTTTTGTCGCTTGCCGCCGCTTTGGCATTGCGCGGCATCGACAGGGGCGGGGAGGAGTTCGTGCTCGAACTCGCGCATCCGCAGTTCCCCTCCCTGCGGCTCGCCGCAAAATCGTTGCTATTTTCCGTCAAACAGTTTATAATGAAGATCGTAACGGTGGTGGCGGCGTTCCTCATCGTCATGTGGGTATTGCTCTCCTTCTCCTTTTCCTTCGAATATGTGGGCGCGGGGAGCGAGCAAAGCATGATGGCGATCCTGTGCCGCGGTCTGAAATATCTGTTCTATCCGATGGGGATTGCGCAGTGGCAGGTGGCTTTGGCGGCGGTTTCGGGGTTGGTCGCCAAGGAGAGCGTGGCGGGCATGCTCGCCCTGTTCTACGGGGATAACCTCGCTGCGGCGATGAGCGCGCCCTCGGCGGTCGCGTTTTTGCTGTTCATCCTCGCCTGTTCCCCCTGCGTTTCGGCGATCGCGGCGAGCGCGCGCGAGGTAGGGGCAAAGCGCGCCCTCGCCAACGCGGGCATGCAGACGGCGTTCGCACTTTTATTGGCGTATGCGGCGTACGGTCTGCTCGCGCACGGCGCGGCGGCTGCCGCCCTTCTCGCCGCGGCAATTTTGCTCGCCGCGCCCGTCGTTATCCTCGTCAAACGGTTGAAAAAGCATGAAAAAGTTCCTCGTACAACGGGCGCAGAGCCTCAAAGACTTCACCGACGAAACGTACCCGCAGGGCTCGTTCGCCTTTTCGCGCCTTTTGCGGGAAAAAGACGTGCGCGTAAACGGCGAAAAAATCGGGCGCAACATACCCCTTTCGGCGGGCGACGAGGTGATTTACTACACAACGCCCAGGGAGGAAGCCCGCCCGTTCTACCGCGCGGTGTACCGCGACGAAAATATCCTCATCGCCGATAAGTACGCGGGCGTCAATGCGGAGGGACTGTTTTGCGCCCTGCACGCGGAGTCCGGCGCGCGGTTCATCCACCGGCTCGACCGCAACACGAGCGGGCTGATGGCATTCGCCTTGAACGAAGTTGCCGAGCGCGAACTGCTCGCCGCCTTCCGCGAGCGGCGGGCGGAAAAAATCTACGAGGCGCTGTGCTTTCACCCGTTTGCAAAGCAGAGCGAAATGCTGACGGCGTACCTCAAAAAGGACGAAAAAGCCGCACACGTCCGCGTATTTTCGCGCCCATGCGCGGGTGCGGAGCGCATCCAAACGGAGTACACGGTCGGGGAAAACTTCGGCGAATATTCCCGCGTGGAGATTCGCCTGCACAGCGGCAAAACGCACCAGATCCGCGCGCACATGGCGTTTATCGGCCACCCCGTCGTCGGCGACGAAAAGTACGGCGACGAGGCGCTCAATAAAAAGTACCATGTATCGCGGCAGGTGCTCGTGGCGAAAAGGCTCTCCTTCCGCTTTTCCGAAGGGGCGCTCGCGTACTTGGACGGCAAGGTGTTCGAGTCCGCCTTCTGCGCCCGCATGCCCGAAGGAAAGTGAGCGAACGCCCCGCTCGGACGGGACGGAAATACTCATGCGGGCAGATACGGCGGCTTTTGCGCCGAACGCATGGCGGGAACGGTTGACAAGCGTTCCCGTTTTTATTATAATAGACCCGTTTTAAAAGAAAAATTTTACTCCGGAGAGACCAAAAAGGGAATTTCGGCGCCGAAGGTGTAACCCGCAGGGATGCGGCTATCTCTCAGGCAAAAGGACGGAGCGGTTTTCTTTCCGCATGCCGCCGCAGGGCGGCTTTCTTTTTGGCAATTTTTGCAAATGACATTTGAAGAGATTGTAAAGGCTATCGACGATGTCGTGTGGGGCATTCCCCTCATCGTGCTCATCCTCGGCGTCGGCATATACCTGACCGTGCGGCTGGTGTTCCTGCCCGTCCGCAAGCTCCCCCGCGCCTTCAAGTACATGTTCGAAAAGGAGGAGGGGGAAGGGGAGGTGTCCAGCTTCGGCGCGCTGTGCACGGCGCTGTCGGCGACCATCGGCACGGGCAACATCGTCGGCGTGGCAACGGCGATCGCCGCGGGCGGCCCGGGCGCGCTGCTGTGGATGTGGCTCGCCGCCTTCTTCGGCATGGGCACCAAGTACGCGGAGGGTCTGCTCGCCGTCAAGTACCGCAAGGTGTACCCCGACGGCCACACCCTCGGCGGCCCCTTCTATTATATCGAAAACGGGTTGGGCAGGCGCTGGAAGTTCCTCGCCGTCATCTTCGCGGTGCTCGGCATGTGCGTGGGGCTGTTCGGCATCGGCACCTTTTCGCAGGTCAACAGCATCACGGGCGCTGTCGGCGGGTTGTTTGAAAACGCGCCCACGCTCACCCTCTTCGGGCAGGAATACAACTGGGCGGTCATCATTGCGGGCATTGTCTTAACGGCGGTGGTCGCGCTCGTGCTGCTCGGCGGCATCAAGCGCATCGCCAAGGTTTCCGAGATGGTCGTGCCGTTCATGGTTATCGTGTATGTGCTTGTCAGCCTGATCATTCTTTTTGCGAACGTTACCGCCATTCCCGCGGCGTTCGCGCAGATCTTTGTCGGGGCGTTCAATCCCCGCGCGGTCGCGGGCGGGGTCGCGGGCAGCATGCTCGTCGCCATGCAGAGCGGCATCGCGCGCGGCATCTTCTCCAACGAAGCGGGGCTCGGCTCGGCGCCCATCGCGGCGGCTGCCGCCCGCACCAAGGAGCCGGTGCGGCAGGGGCTCGTTTCCATGACGGGTACCTTCCTCGATACCCTCGTCGTCTGCACGATGACGGGTCTGACCATCGTCATCACGGGCGTGTGGCATGTCGAAGGGCTGGAGGGCGTTTCCATTACAATGTCGGCGTTTGCGCAGGGTCTGCCCGGCATACTTGCCGCCGCAGGGCCGACCATTCTGACGGTCTGCCTCATCTTCTTCGCTTTTACGACTATTTTGGGCTGGAATTTTTACGGCGAGCGCTGTCTCGAATATGTCGCGGGCAGGAAAAAATTTGCCATCTATGCCTATCGGATTTTATATATTGCCGCCATTTTTATCGGGCCGTACATGACCGTGCAGGCGGTCTGGAACATTGCGGACATATTCAACGGACTGATGGCGATCCCCAACCTCATCGCGCTGATCTTGCTGTCGGGCGTGGTGTTCCGCGAAACGAAGAGCTATTTCCGCCGCTATCCGACGATGAAGAGCGCGGCGCTGGCAAGCTCCATCGACGAGGCGGCGGAGGACGCCGCGCGGCGGCTGGAAGGGGAACCGCCCCCGAACGTGCCTGAGGAACTGTATATTCCTCCCGCAGAACAGGCGGGCGAACGCATTGCGGGGCGGAGAACGCCGCACGCCGACCCGCCGCAAGCGGGGCGGGCGGAAGAAGAGGGTGCGGCGGAGAACGTGCCGCCGAAGGACGGCTGACGGGCGCAGGCATGATCTTTGCGCTTTGCCGCGGAATATGCGCGACAGGGCGCATAACCGGAAGGAAAGTTAAGATACTGTCTTTGGAAGCATATGCCGCATTGTCGGCGATATTAAACGAGAAAAACGGAGAGAGCAAATGAACGAGGATCAGACGCCGCTCGTCGGCGACATTGCGGAGGAGGCGCCCGCCGCGGAAAAAACGGGCGGCGCGGGCGAACAGTCCGGCAAAAAACACGGAGGGTTTACCGGCAAACTCGGGTTTGTGCTTGCGGCGGCGGGTTCGGCGGTGGGGCTGGGCAATCTTTGGAGATTCCCGTACCTGGCGGCGCAGTACGGCGGCGGCATGTTCTTGCTGTGCTATGTGGTTCTTGCCGTAACGTTCGGGTTCTGCCTGTTGGTTCTGGAGATCGCCATAGGCCGCAAAACGGGCAAGGGCGTCATCGGCGCGTTCGCGTCGCTGAATAAAAAATTCAAGTGGTTCGGCTTCGTCTGTCTGGTCGTGCCCATCATCATCGTACCCTATTACAGCGTCATCGGCGGCTGGGTACTCAAATATATGTGGGCATTCCTCATCGGCGACATGGGCGGGTTTACCGATCCCGGCGCGGCGGGCGATTATTTCGCCGCCTTTACGGGCGCAACCTGGGAACCGCTGATTTTCTTCCTCATCTTCGCCGCGGCAACGATCTTCGTCGTTGTGTTCGGGGTGCAGAAGGGCATCGAGCGCGTCAGCAAAATTCTGATGCCGCTGTTGGCGGTGCTGGCGGTGTTCCTTGTCGTCTATGCTTGCTGCCAGCCGGGCGCGCTGGACGGTTTGAAAAAACTGTTTATCCCCGATTTCGGCGATTTTACCTACGAAACGCTGCTCGCCGCACTCGGGCAGCTGTTCTATTCGATGTCGCTGGCGATGTGTATCATGATCACTTACGGCTCGTATATGAAGAAGGAGGCAAGCATACAAAGCTCCGCCCGCCAGATCTCCATATGCGACACCTTGTTCGCCATATTTGCGGCGATGATCATTATTCCTTCCATCTATTCGGTCACGGGCGGCGGCGCCGCGGCGGAAGGCGCGATGGGCGAATCCGGCCCTTCGCTCATGTTTGTCGTTCTGCCGCAGATGTTCAACGGCATGTTCGGCGGCAGGATCATCGGATTTATCTTCTTTGTCCTGGTGCTGTTCGCTGCGCTCACTTCGTCCATTTCGCTGGTCGAGGCGATCGTCGCCGTATTGCGCGAAAACTGCCATCTGAAGCGCTGGGTCTCCTGCGTCATCGTGTTCGGCATCATGCTCGTTTTGGGTATCCTGTCCTCGCTCGGCTTTGGCCCGCTTTCGTTTATCCGTATCGGAAGCAAGACGATTCTGGATATCTTCGATTATGCGGCAAACAGCATTCTGATGCCGATCGTAGCCATCGTCACCTGTGTCATTGCGGGGTACTTTTCCGACGCCGAGTCGCTCATGGACGAGATCGGCATGAAGAAAAAGGGCTACCGTATGTATTACAAAATTATGATCCGCTACATTGCACCCGTTTGTATGGCGGCAATCCTTATCAGCGGTTTCCTTCCCGCCCTGTAATATTAAAGAATTGAAATTACAAGCCGCCCGCGCTTTTGCGCGGGCGGCTGTTTTCATATATGTACTGCATTTTTTGTGCCGTTTTTTGCCCTGCGCGGCGCATAAAAACGCAGAGGATGCGGAAAAATAGGAGTATGAAAAAGAGAGTTTTGCCCGCAGACGAGGCGAGAACGCGCGATGAGCGCGAGAGCTGTTTCCCCGCCTTTTCCGCGGAGGAGGGGAAGCATGTCGGGACAAGATAGCGCGGGTATGTCCGCAAAGAAGGGAGCGCCGCAGGAGAGCGAGGGAGGCGCGCCCGCGGGGCGCAACGGCAAGGCGGCGGCGCAGGGCGTGCAGCCTTCGCCCAGCGGCGTCAACCAAAATTATCTCAATTACGTCAAGTCGCTCGCGCCGCCGACAAAGCATTTCCACAACTGCTTCCGCGCGTTCATCGTGGGCGGGCTGATCTGCTGCGTGGGGCAGTTTCTGCGCACCGAATTCGAGTACCTGTTGGGACTTACGGGCGATGAGCTTGCGGGCGCGGTGTCCATGGCTCTCATCTTTTTGGGTTGCCTTCTCACGGGTTTGGGCGTGTACGACCGCATCGGCAAGGCGGCGGGCGCCGGCTCGATTGTGCCGATCACCGGTTTTGCCAACAGCGTTGCTTCCCCCGCGCTCGAATTCAAGGCGGAGGGGTATATCACGGGCATGGCGGCGAAGATGTTCACCGTCGCGGGGCCGATCATCGTGTTCGGCGTGCTTTCGGGTACTGTCGTCGGATTGATCTATTATTTTCTGTAACCGGCTGCAAACTTTCTTTTACCGAAAAGGGGAGAAGGTTTGCATTTTTTTTGCCTTTTTGCTATACTTTTGCGGAGGTAATACGCATGAAAAAGCATCTGGAAGTGGTCGGCGCGGTGTTCGTGCAGGGCGGCAGGGTGCTCGCCGCCAAGCGCGGGGAGAGCAAGTACGCATACGTCGCGCACAAATATGAGTTTGCGGGCGGGAAAATCGAGCCGGGCGAAAGCCCCGAGCAGGCGCTCGTGCGCGAGATCAAAGAGGAGCTGTGCGCGGACATCCGCATCATACAGCCGTTTATGACGCTTGAACACGAATATCCCGATTTCACGATAACGCTGTACACATTTTTGTGCGAATTTGTTTCGGAATTCCGCAATACCGAGCATGAAACGCTCGCATGGCTGCCCCTTTCCGAACTGAATGCGGAGGAGTGGGCGCCCGCCGATGCGCCCGCCGTCGAAAAACTGAAGGAAATGCGGGGTTAATTTTTTTTGGCATGCGGATAAATTTGCGCTTTTGCGGGAGGTATTCCGCGGTGCGTGGCATAAAAAACAACGGAGGCGGGCAACCGAAAGGTTGCTCGCCTCCTGTTTTCCTAAAAATCACGACATTTTGTTTTGTAATCGCCAAAGGCGATTGCGGTGCGCTCGTTTTCGCTATTGCGAGCAAGTGAAAGCCTCGCGCACCTTCAGCTTAAAACAAATTTTGAGAATCTCTTTTATTCCTCTTCCACCCTCTCCCCGATGGGGATATAGGGCTTGCGCTTTGCCACCGCCTGGTAGCCGGGGCGGATGATCTTGCCGCCGTTGGTGATCTCCTCCATGCGGTGCGCCGACCATCCCGCGATGCGCGCCACCGCAAAGAAGGGGGTGTACAATTCGCGCGGCAGATCGAGCATATCGTATACAAATCCCGAATAGAAGTCCACGTTCGGCGCAACGCCCTTGTAAATGCGCCGCTTTTCCGCGATGACTTCCGCCGCCGCCTGCGCCACATATTTGCGCATCTCGTATTCCTCTTCCATGTGCTTCTCGATGGCGAGTTTTTCCGCAAACGTCCGCAGTATATCGGCGCGCGGGTCGGAGAGGGAATACACGGCATGCCCCATTCCGTATACGAGACCGGTGTGGTCGTATGCTTCTTTGTCCACGATTTTCGCCACAAAATCTTTGAGTTTGCCCCGGTCATAGTCGGGAACATTTTCCTTGATGCAGTCGAACATTTCGCAGACGCGGATATTCGCGCCGCCGTGTTTTGGCCCTTTCAGAGAACCTAAAGACGCGGCAACCGACGAGTAGGTGTCTGTACCGGAAGAGGTGACGACGTGCGTGGTGAACGTGGAATTGTTGCCTCCGCCGTGTTCGGCGTGCAGTACGAGGCACAAATCGAGAACCGTCGCCTCGAGGGCGGTGAACTTGCTGTCGTCGCGCAGCATGTGCAGGATATTTTCCGCGGTGGATAGATCTTTGCGCGGTTTATGGATGAACAGCGACGCGTCCGAATGATAATAGCTGTACGCTTTCTGGCTGTAAACGGTCAGAAGGGGAAACTGCGCGATGAGTTGGAGCGCCTGGCGCAGCACATTCTTTTTGGATGTATCGTCCGGCCGCGGGTCGTAGGAATAGAGGGACAGCACGCAGCGGGCGAGCATATTCATCATGTCGCGCGAGGGCGCCTTCATGATGATGTCGCGCACGAAGGAAGGGGGGAGCGAACGGAAGTCTGCAAGAATTTCGCAGAACCGTTCGAGCTGGCTTCTCGTGGGCAGATGCCCGAACAGCAGCAGGTGCGTGGCTTCCTCGAAGGCGAATCGGCGCCCCTGCGCGCCTGCGACCAGGTCGCGCACGTTGATGCCGCGGTAGTACAGTTCGCCCTCCGCGGGAATTTTATTGCCGTCTTTATCCTTGCCGAAAGCGACGATTTCGGAGATTTCGGTGAGTCCGCACACCACGCCGTTGCCGTTGATGTCGCGAAGTCCGCGCTTCACGTCGTATTTTTCATACAGCTTGGGGTTGATGATGTCGCTCTTGCTCGCAATTTTGGCAAGTTCCATGATGTCCTGCGCGTACTTCGAGTATTTCTTCATAATGTGTTCGCGAATTTCGGAATAATGTTCCATGTGCGTCCTCCTTTTTTTCAGATTCCGCTCCGCCCCGTATCGTCGGGCGATGCGATTTATAATTATACCGCCGTGCGGGCGGTTTATGTTATAATTATACCATAATTTGTATAATAAGTCAAGCGCGGGGTGTTTGATTTGTAAAGTGCAAAACAATTTACACAAGCTTTACACCTTTTTGGCAAAATTTTATCGTAAATTAACGTTCATATCTATTGAAAATTGTTTTATGTTGTGATAAAATAGATTCGTTGAATATTATAATGAGGGGCGCAGTATGCGCTCTTATTCACGACGGAGGTAGGTTTCATTGGCTAAAAAGATCGACGTTCCTTTCAACGGCACGAAGGAACAGGAAGAGAAGCTCCGCAAGGCGATTGCGGAGATCAAAATTGAGCATAAGGGGCAGGGGCTGATGATTGCCGCGCTGCAAAAGGCGCAGGAGATCTACGGGTATCTGCCCGAAGCGGTGCAGCAGATCATCGCGGACGAACTGGGCGTATCCCTGGCGGAAGTGTACGGCGTGGCGACCTTCTACGCGCAGTTCTCGCTGTACCCGAAGGGGCAGTACAAGATCGGCGTGTGCCTTGGTACCGCCTGCTATGTAAAAGGCTCGGGCGACGTGTACAAAAAGGTGTGCGATACCCTGCACATCGAGGGCGGTCAATGCACCGACGACTTGAAGTTCTCCCTCGACGCGACCCGCTGCATCGGCTGCTGCGGTCTGGCGCCCGTCATGACCATCAATGACGACGTGTACGGCAAGGTCACGCCCGACGAGGTGGAGGGCATCCTCGCCAAGTACAGAGACTGATGCGCGAACTCGCACTCAATATCCTCGACATCGCGGAAAATTCCCTCTCTGCGGGCGCAAAACTCGTGGAGATCGAAGTCTGCGCCGACTTTGCGGCGGACAGGATGTCCATTTCGATCCGCGACGACGGCAAGGGCATGAGCAAAGAGATGCTCGCGACGGTGTGCGACCCGTTTACGACGACGCGAACCACCCGCAAGGTGGGCATGGGGTTGCCGCTGTTCAAGTACTCGGCGGAGAGCGCGGGCGGAAATTTTTCCATCGAGTCGGAGGAGGGGAAGGGCACTTCTGTGCGCGCGGAATATCAGATCGGTCATGTCGACCGCATGCCCTTGGGGGATTTCGGCGGCGTGGCGCTGCAGCTGGTGACGATGAACCCGAACACCGATTTCGTAATTTCCGCAAAGAGCGGGGAGGGGGAAGGCGTTCTCGATACGCGGCAGATGCGGGAGATTTTGGGGGAAGACATTCCCTTCGGCGCGCCCGAAGTGCGCGCTTTTCTGAAGGAATACATCAAAGAAAATTTAACGGACATTTTTGGAGGTAGGTTATGAAGAGTTTGGAAGAACTCCGCGCGCTTCGCGAAAAGATGAAGTCGCAGACGGACAACCGCAGCGTGGCAGGCTCCGACGAAACGGTCATCAAGGTCGGCATGGCGACGTGCGGCATCGCGGCGGGCGCGCGCCCCGTTCTGGACGCGCTCCTCGACGAGGCGGATAAAAGGCATCTTCACAACGTGAGCATATCGCAGACGGGCTGCATCGGCATGTGCCGCATGGAGCCGATCGTCGAGGTGTTCAAGGACGGGCAGAAATATACATACGTTCTCATGACGCCCGAAAAGGCGCGCAAAGTGATGAACGACCACGTCGTCAACGGCAACGTCGTCAAGGAATATCTCATCGGCGAGAATTAAGGGCGGAGGAGTTTAAAGTTACATGTTCAGATCGCACATACTTGTCTGCGGAGGTACGGGCTGTACTTCCGGCAATTCGATGAAAATTTACGACGCACTCGTCGCCCGCATCCAAAAGGAGGGGCTGGAAAACGAGGTGCACGTCACCAAAACGGGCTGCTTCGGCCTGTGCGCGCTCGGCCCCATCATGATCGTCTACCCCGAAGGCGCCTTCTACTCGCAGGTGAAGGTGGAGGACGTGGACGAAATCATCGACGAGCACATCATCAAGGGCCGCATCGTCACCCGCCTTCTGTATAAGGAGACGGTCGGCGAGGACGGCAACATCAAGGCGCTCAACGATACCAACTTCTATAAAAAACAGCACCGCGTGGCGCTGCGCAACTGCGGCGTCATCAACCCCGAAAAGATCGAGGAATACATCGCCTACGACGGCTACGAGGCGCTCGGCAAAGTTCTCACCGAGATGACCCCGCAGGACGTCATCGACGTAATCTCCCGTTCGGGTCTGCGCGGCCGCGGCGGCGCGGGCTTCCCCACGGGCAGGAAGTGGCAGTTCGCCAAAAACAGCCCCGGCAAAAAGAAATACGTCTGCTGCAACGCCGACGAGGGCGACCCCGGCGCGTTCATGGATCGCTCCATTCTCGAAGGCGACCCGCACGCGGTCATCGAGGCGATGGCGATCGCGGCGTACGCAATCGGTTCCGACCAGGGTTACATCTACGTCCGCGCGGAGTACCCCATCGCCGTGCAGCGTTTGACCATCGCCATCAAGCAGGCGCGCGAATACGGTCTTCTCGGCAAAAATATCTTCGGCTCGGGATTTAATTTCGATTTGGATATCCGCCTCGGCGCGGGCGCGTTCGTCTGCGGCGAGGAGACGGCGCTGATGACCTCCATCGAGGGTCACCGCGGCGAGCCCCGGCCCCGCCCGCCCTTCCCCGCGGTCAAGGGTCTGTTCGGCAAGCCGACCATTCTCAACAACGTCGAAACGTACGCGAACATCCCGCAGATCATCTTGAAGGGCGCGGATTGGTTCGCATCCATGGGCACCGAAAAGAGCCGCGGCACCAAGGTGTTCGCGCTCGGCGGCAAGATCCATAACACCGGTCTCGTCGAAATCCCGATGGGTACCACCATGCGCGAGATCATCTACGACATCGGCGGCGGCTGCCCCAACGGCAAAAAGTTCAAGGCGGCGCAGACGGGCGGCCCCTCGGGCGGCTGCATCCCCGCGCACCTCATCGATACGCCCATCGACTACGACAACCTCATCGCCATCGGCTCGATGATGGGCTCGGGCGGTCTCATCGTCATGGACGAGGACAACTGCATGGTCGACATCGCGAAGTTCTTCCTCGAATTCACCGTCGACGAGAGCTGCGGCAAGTGCACCGCCTGCCGCATCGGCACCAAGCGCCTGTACGAGATGCTGTGCAAGGTCACCGACGGCACCGCGACGCTGGAAGATCTGGACAAGATGGAGGAGCTTTGCTACTACATCAAGGAGAACTCCCTCTGCGGTCTCGGGCAGACGGCTCCCAACCCCGTGCTGTCCACCCTGCATTACTTCCGCGACGAGTACGAGGCGCACGTCCGCGACAAACGCTGCCCTGCGGGCGTCTGCAAAAAGCTGCTCCGCTATCAGATCGTGGCGGATAAGTGCAAGGGCTGCACGCTGTGCGCGCGCAACTGCCCCGTCGGAGCGATCACCGGCACCGTCAAGGAGCCGCACGTCATCGACCCGAACAAGTGCATCAAGTGCGGCGTGTGCATGGATAAGTGCAAATTCGGCGCGGTCATCAAGGCTTAACGGGGAGGTAGGGTATTATTATGGTACATTTGAAAATAAACAATATTCCCGTAGAGGTCAAGGAGGGGAGCACCATTTTGGAGGCCGCGAAGGTCGCGGGCATCAATATCCCCACCCTCTGCTATCTGAAAGAGATCAACGAAATCGGCGCCTGCCGCGTGTGCGTGTGCGAGGTCAAGGGGGCGCGTTCGCTCGTTGCGGCGTGCGTGTATCCCGTCAATGAGGGCATGGAGGTGTTCACCAACACCGAAAAGGTGAGAAAATCCCGCAAAACCACCCTCGAATTGCTGCTGTCTGACCACAAAAAGGAGTGCCTCTCCTGCGTGCGCTCCACCAACTGCGAATTGCAGAAACTTTCCAACGAATACGGCTGCGACGAAAACCGCTTTAAGGGCGCGCGCACCGAGTGCGAACCGGATACTTCTACCGGCTACCTCGTGCGCGACAACGAAAAGTGCATCCTCTGCCGCCGCTGTGTGGCGGTTTGCAGCAAGGTGCAGGACGTAGCGGTCATTTCACCCGCCCGCCGCGGCTTTGCAACGCACATCGCGTGCGCGTTCGAATCGGATTTGGCGGATGCGCCCTGCGTGGCGTGCGGCCAGTGCGTGGCGGTGTGCCCCACGGGCGCCCTCCACGAGCGCGAGGAGATCGACAACGTGCGCGACGCCATCAACAATCCCGAAAAGGTCGTCGTCGTGGCGGCGGCTCCCGCCGTGCGCGCGGCCATCGGCGAGGAGTTCGGCTATCCCATCGGCACCAACACCGAGGGCAAAATGTTCACCGCCATGCGCATGCTCGGCTTCGATAAGGTGTTCGACGTGAACTTCGGCGCCGACCTCACCATCATGGAGGAGGCGAACGAGCTTTTGCACCGCGTGCAGGAGGGCGGCACGCTGCCCATGTTCACGAGCTGCTCGCCCGGCTGGATCCGCTACGTCGAGTACTACTACCCCGAACTCATCCCCAACCTGTCCTCCTGCAAGTCGCCCATGCAGATGTTCGGCGCGACGGTCAAGACCTATTGGGCGCAGAAGGAGGGGATCGATCCGAAAAATATCTACGTCGTCGGCGTCATGCCCTGCACGGCGAAGAAGTTCGAAAAGACGCGCGAGAACGAGAGCGCGAGCGGCTACCCCGACATCGACGCGGTTCTCACCACCCGCGAGCTTGCCAAGATGATCAAGACCTCGGGCATCCTCTACAACGAGCTGCCCGACGGCACCTTCGACAACCCGCTCGGCGAATTTACGGGCGCGGGCGTCATCTTCGGCGCGACGGGCGGCGTCATGGAGGCGGCGCTTCGCACCGCGGCGGAAAAGCTTACGGGCAAGCCGCTGGATAACATCGACTTCAAGCAGGTGCGCGGCATCAAGGGCATCAAGGAAGCGGAGTACGATTTGAACGGCGTCAAGGTCAAGGTCGCGGTCGCTTCGGGTCTCACCAACGCCAAACAGCTGTGCGAGAAGATCAAGAAGGGCGAGTGCGACTACACGTTCGTGGAGGTCATGTGCTGCCCGGGCGGCTGCGTCAACGGCGGCGGTCAGCCTATCCAGAGCGCGTACACCCGCAGGCAGGTAGACCTGCGCTCCAAGCGCGCCAAGGCGCTCTACGACGAGGATAAGAACGCGAAAATCCGCAAGAGCCACGAGAACGAGGGCGTTCAGCGGCTGTACAAGGAATTCTTCGGCGAGCCGGGTTCGCACAAGGCGCACGAAATCCTGCATACCTCGTACGTCGACAGGAAGCATAAATAAAAAAACAGTCCGATCCCCGCGAAGGGGTCGAACTGGAGGCAAGCGGCGGGCAGCTTCGGCTGCCCGCCCGTTCGGTTTTCAGGAAAAACGGAGCGGAGGTCATCGCAATGCGCGAAAACATCGGTTTTAAAAGCTACGGCGGCGTTTGGTATATGCTATTTCTCTTTGCGGTATTCGGCGGACTGGGCATTTGGATGCTTGTCGCCGAGCGCTGGTCGATCGGGTTTCTGGCGTTCGGCATTGCGTTCGCCGCGATCGGCGCCGTATGTGCCGCCGTCGCACTGTGGTGGCTGTTGCGCCCCCGCGTGCTTATCCGGGCGGATGAGCATAACCTCTATGTCTGGCGCAGGAGGGGCGTTCTCACCGTACCCTTTGCGGAGATCGTGCAAGTGTCTTCGCGCACGGCAAAGCGTTCGCCTGCACACCAGGGTACGCTGTACATTGAACAGGTCGGCGGAAGACGCGTCACAATAAGCGGTTTGAAAGAGCCTGCCGCCGTCCGCCAATATATCGCGCAGCTTCTCGAAGAGAATGCAGGGCAAGGAGAATAAAATTTTATTCGGATTTTGAAAAAGCAGGCATGTAGATGCCTGTTTTCTGTGTTATAATGGAAGAAAAACTGTGGGCGGTGCATAGGATGGTGTATCTCGAAAAATTCGTATTCCCCGGCGGCGAGCAGGAATACGCGATTGCGCGAAAGCGCATGGCGGAAAACGGCGGGGCGTTCGGCTATCTCGACAACGGGTATCCCTGCGGTCTGTTCCCGCAAAGGGGGCTTTCCGAGCTCGACTTCGAGCCGGTCACGATCGTCTACGGCGGCAACGGCAGCGGCAAGAGCACGATTCTGAACATCGTTGCGGAAAAATTGGGTCTGAAGCGGCTCGCGCCCCGCAACGGCGGGGAGCTGTTTGCGCCCTATTGCGCCGCCTGCGAGTACCGCACGGGGTATGACGACGAGGGCGAGCCGCTCGCGATCCCCGCGGGCAGCCGCATCGTCACCAGCGACGATATCTTCGAGTACATGCTCGCCGCGCGCACGCGCAACGAGGAGATCGCCGAGGATACGGAGCGGGGCAAAGGAGATTACGCTTCGCTCAAATACGGCGAAAGCATCCGCTTTTCGGGCTGGGAGAATTACGAGAATTTCCGCCTGCAGGTGCTGGCGCGCACCAAGTCGCTCTCCCGCCGCAAGTTTTTGCAGAAACTGGCGGGCAAGGAAGTGCGCCTGCGCAGCAACGGCGAAACGGCTCTGGATTTCTTCGCCGAAATGCTGCAAAACGACACGCTGTACCTTTTGGACGAGCCCGAAAACAGCCTCTCGCCCAAAATGCAGTTAAAGCTCAAATCGCTCATCGAGGAAAAGGCGCGCTACTGCGGCTGCCAGTTTTTGATAGCGACGCATTCGCCCTTTCTGCTGGCGTTGGAGCGCGCCAAAATTTACGACCTCGACAGCTCGCCCGTCACCTTAAAAAAGTGGTGGGAGCTGGAAAACACGCGGGCGTTTTTCGAATTTTTCTATAACAACCGAAAGTTTTTCGGCAAGGAATAGGGCGCGGCAGTATCGTATTGCCTGCGCCGGGTCTGCGCCGCTGGCGGGTATATCCGCGCATGTCATCGTTTTTGCCGGAATTATGTATTTTCGGGCAAATGTTGACAGATTTGCCCGCATCGTGTATAATGGAAACAGAGCGAGCCGCGCCTTTCGCCGCTATGTAAGCGCGGTAGCCGTTTTAAAATAAAAGGGGAGAATTGAAATGAGTTATTGCATGCGCTGCGGCAAGAAGACGGACAACGAAGATTTTGTCTGCGACGAATGCCGCCGTAAAGAGGGCGCTGTTTCCGGTGCGGCGGGGCAGGGAGCGGCAGAGCAGCGGCTGCAGCCTGCGGGAGAAGTTCCGTCCGCGGCGAGCGCGGTATTGCCGTTCAGCCGCTCGGCAAAACTCGGTATGATTTTTTCGCTCGTTGCGGCGGGGTGCTTGATTTTGGCTGTTTCAGTCATTGGTTTCGGATTGGATGCGGCTATGGAAAATATCGTCGCTGATGCCAAAGAGGTTGCACCCGTCCTGCTCATTTTATCCGTTATTGCGGTCGGATTGGTGAGCTTTCTCCCGATGGTCGCTTCGTGGGTGCTTGCGGCGCTCGGGGTCGTGTTTTCGGCTGTCGCCGTGGCGCGGCGGAAGCGTTTCCGCGGATGGGAAATGGGCGTGGCAGGCATTGTGATCGGCGGCGCTTTGTTGTGCGTCGTGATGGTCGCTGCAATCGTTTGACGCGATCTGCCCTGCAAAACTGCTGCGCCTTCGGTTGCCGCAGGTTCAAAAATGTTCCGTTCCGCAAAAAAGTATGGGGTTCGCCCTTTTTGCGGGTATCGAAAGTATAAAATTAAGGGAGAATTGAAATGAGTTATTGCATGCGCTGCGGCAAGCAGACGGATAATGAAGATTTTGTCTGCGACGAATGCCGCCGCAAAGAGGGCGCTGTTTCCGGTGCGGCGGGGCAGGATATCCCCGCACAGGCGTCGGACGGCGGCGCTGATGCTGCCGCGAACGGTAGGCAGGGAGCAGAGTTTCAATCTGCCGCGGATAATCGCCCGCAGGCGGGCTGGCAGCCGCGTGCGGCGGCGGGGCAGCCATATTATAACAGTCCGTATGGCAGCGTTCCAAACACGCCGTGGGCGGCGCCGTATGTGCCGCCGGAACCGATCGCCCCGGCTGACCGTTCACAGCTGCCGCTGAATAAGTGCGGGTTGCTCGGTATGATATTTTCGTTGGCGGCGGTTGTCAGCTTTTTGGCGATGATCATTGTGCTGTTTGCACTTTTTGCGCAGAACCCGCAATGGTTGGATAATCCTTATTATCAACCCACAACGGAGGAAATGGCTACCGTTATGATGAGCATAATCCTGCCGCTGATTTTTACGCCCGCCTTCTCGGTTACCGGGGTCGTGCTTTCGTCGGCGGGTATTGCGATGCGCAAGCGTTTCCGCGCGGTCGGGTTTGCAATCGCGGGACTGACGGTCGGCATTGTCATGCTCCTCGTGTTTCTTTCTCTGTTCAGTGCGTAAGGGTATGAAAAGGGGAACTTGTTATGAAAAGATGCGCTTTTTGCGGCGGGATGCTGCAGGACGATTATAAAATCTGTCCGTACTGCGGTTCGGGTGCAGAAAATGCGGTGCCTGTTCAGCGGGCGGGTGAGGGGAATACCCCTGCGGGCAATTATCCGTATCAGCCGCCCGCTCCCGTGCCGCTGAATATGCAACCGTATGTTCAGCCGCCCGCCCCTGTGCCGCTGAAGCCGTCGAACGGGGTCGGGGTTGCCGGCATGGTAATCGGCATTATCGCCTATATGTTTTGCGCTGTTCCCGTATTCGGGTTTGTTTTGAGCCTGATCGGTGTTATTTTGTCGGGAACGGGTTTGAGCAGAATGGCGCATTGCCGTCTGAACGGTTGTGCCATTGCCGGTATCATCCTCAGTATTTTCGCGCTGATGATTTCGCTCATCGTTACGATCGCGCTTTTGACGGCGCTCGGCATGTCGGGCGCATAGCGGTGTGTTTTTCTCGTCCGTTAGGGAAAAACGGCAGATTTTCGGTAAAAAATACGCAAAGCGGAGCGGGGAAATTTTCCCTGCTCCGCTTCTTTTCTTCCAATCGTTCAGCTTTCAAAATACACGCGGATGTCGCCCGTGCCCGTTGAAAGGGTGAGTTTCCTGTTCCCGCCCACGGAATCGGATACGTTCGATTCTCCCAAGCCTGTCGAAACCAAAACGGTGTAGTCGCTCTGCGCGCCCGCAAAGGCGCTTCCTTCCGCTTCGATGCTGCCGAGCTCGGTCGTCATTGCAATTTCCTGCGCGTCGATCATTCCGTCGTGCATGGCAATGTCGCCCGCCGAAGTGGAGACGGTCAGCATTTTCGCCGTTATATCGCCGAGCAGTTCGATGGCTCCGTTGTTCGTTTTTGCGGTCAACGAATCTGCCGCCGCAATATCCGTCAGCCTCAGGCTGCCGTTCGAGGAACGCGCTTCAAGGCTGTCGGCGGAAATGTTTTCCGCCCGCATGCTGCCGTTTGAGGTGCGCAGGGTCAGATCTCCCGCCGCCGAAACGCCGGAAACATTGACGGAGCCGTTGTCCGTTTGGAAAGCTGCATCCTCCGCAACCGTCAGTGTGCCGCTCACAGAAATACTGCCGTTATTCGAATGCAGGTCGAGGGAGGGGAGCGCTTCGCCGTCGGCATTCAAAGAAACGCTGCCGTTTTGGGTGCACAGATCGAGCGCAATGTTCTGCCCCGCGGGGAGCACGACGCGCACGGCGGGAGAGTTGCCCAAACTCCATTGAAAGAGATTCTTTTCCCAATCGACGTGTTCGATGACCGCCAGGGTGCCGCCTTCTTCGGTAATTTCGATCTGCGCACTTTCTTCATCCCGCTCGTTCAGGCGCACGGGGTAGTCGATGTGTACCCTTTCCGCCGTTTCGGAGTATTCGACGTAGATGGAGGCGTCGGAATATTCGATGTGAACCGAGGTCACGGCGCCCTCCGCGTCGTACGATTTTTGAGTATAGCGCACGGTGTTGAGGATGGAGAAATCCCAGCCGACCGCCGTCATGCCGCCGACGAATACGGCAACCCCCGCCACGAGCAGGATCAAACCGAGTATGACAAAAATTTTAATAAAGGTTCTGTGTTTGCTCATATCAGTTCGCCTCCCTTTTGCCGCGGACGACTCTGCCCGTCAGCACGAATATCTTACCGCAGGCGATGAACAGCCATTTGGTGCAGCAGAGGAACAGGGGCACGAGCAGGGCACCCACGCCCGCCGCCGCAAGTCCGATGCCGATTTGAGCCACATATCCTGCGCCGCCGTACATGCACAGCTGTACGAGAAAATAGACAATATACGCCACGCTCGCGAGGATGACGGCGAATCCGCTCAAAAACAGCGCCGCGCCCGCCACCGCGAGGCAGAAGACGACGGCGAGCAGGGGCAGTCCCACGAACAGAAACAGCAGTACCGCCGCAACGGCGCGCGCCGCCGTGTCGCCCGCCGTCCGCGCCCGAACAGTTTTGCCCTGCGCGGAAGCGGTTTCCGCCGATTCCTCAATAATCTTATCCGCCGCTGCCTTCGGGTCGCCGAATTCGCGCACGATCTCGCTTTCCGATACGCCCGCGTCCAGCTTGTCGCCGTACAGTTCGGCGTAATAGCCGAGCGCGCGCTCCCGCTCCTCCTTGGGCAGGCGGGAGAGCCGCTTTCTGAATGCCTTTTCCCATTGCCTGTATGTCATAGGTTGCCTCCTTGCAAAATAAATTCGTAGATCCGCTCAAATTCCTTTACATCCTCGATGAATTCGAGGATGCGCCGCTGCCCTTTTTCCGTTATCGCATAGTATTTCCGCAATCGCCCGTTGTATTCGCGGCTGTGCGCGGTCACCGCGCCCGAGCTTTCCAGCCGCTTTAAGATAGGGTACAGCGTCGATTCGGAAATTTCGATGTACGGCGCCACGTCCGCGATGATCTTGTACCCGTACGACTCGCCCCGCCGCAATACGGCGAGCACGCACACGTCGAGCAGACCCTTTTTCAGCTGCGCGTCCATTTCTTCCTCCGCAATACTGTTTTATACGTTATACTATACATTGCATAGTATTATTTGTCAAGCGTTTTTGCGGATAAATTTTTTATTGACGGATTTTTTTTGGTATTGCAAATTTTTTGTTTATATGATAGAATAAGGGCGGAGGGGGGGGATGAAAAAGGTTCGGAGGCAGATTGCCGTTTTACTCGGTATCGTATTGTGCGCGGCGGTATCGGCGGGATGTTCGGGGAACGCATATCATGCCGAATTGGCGCTTTTGAGGCGTTCTGTGGATCTGAACGGATATATCCGCGAAGATTTTCTCGAAGAAAACCGCGTGTTCGGAGCCTTTTATCCGATCGGGGAAGCCGAGGGCGGAACGGCGGAATATGAGCAGCTGACGGACGAGTCCTGCCCGAGGGAGCGGATTTTTTGTATTCGGAGCGAGGAGGAGTTTAACGGGGTATTTGTTCTGCCGCCGCAGGAGTTAAAGGCGGACTTTCAAACGCAGATGCTCGTCGTGTATACGCAAGCGTGCATGTATTCCCGTCCGGTTGAGATAAAACGGGTAGAAAAAGAGGGGGAAGAACTTTTCATTCTGTTCGGTATGGAGGAGCGGCGCGGAGTAGGAGACGCGTCTATGCCCGCGCAGATTTATCTGTTCGTTGTTATGGATGCGTTGGATGTAACGTCGATCGCCTGCGCGTTGAAAATAGGATAAAAGCAAACATAACCGAAGCCGCATGGGGAAAGGGGCGGAAAGAAAAAATTCTGCGCCCCGGTGCGGGATAAAAAAGGTGGGTCTGCGCCAAACGGCGCAGACCCACCTTTCATATGATATATTTTTATTTGATCGAGTTGCTGTAGTTGTAGATCTTTTCGAGCAGACCCTCGGAGATGACGTTGCGGTATCTGCCCATGAACACGAAGATCTTGGTAAAGAATTCGCGGTTGTCGCCGCCGATCTGGTAGGCGGGCAGGCGCTTGTTCTCGCCGTAGATGCGGGAGATGAACAGGCGGTCGAACTCGTCGCGCTCGGCGGGGGTCAGGCTGCTGATGAACATATCGGGGACGAATCCCGCATTATAATACCCCTGCGCCTGCTGGTAAGGCTGCTGTTGCTGCTGCGGCTGGGCATATCCTCCGTAGTAGGGGGGAGGCGTCTGCTGATACTGCTGGTAGTTGTAGCCGCCGTACCCGTAGAAGGGCTGTTGCTGCGCCTGCTGCTGTTGCTGTTGTTGTTGCTGTTGCTGCGCCTGTTCTTCCTGACGTTTTTTCTGTTCTTCCTGCTCCGCAAATTCGGCGTAGGCACGGTTGAACTTCCCGTCGAATTTTGCCTGTTCGAAATCGAAGTCCTTTTCTTCCTTTGCGGAATCGGCGGCGAGTTCCTCCGCTTCTTCCTTCGCCGTTTCTTCGGCGATCTCTTCAATGGAGATCTGCGCCGCATCCTCGAAGGCGCTGTTTGCAGCCGCCGCATCCTGCGTGAACTGCGGCTCGGGACGGATGGGTTCGGCTGCGGGCGCTTCCTGTGCTGCGCTCGCGGGAGCGGCAGGCGCCGCCGCAGGGGCTTCCAGACCCCTGAACGCCATCTGGTTGTTCGCGCCGACCACGAACATATTGTCTTCGGCGGCATCTTCGGCGGCTTCCTTCTTCTTGTTTTTCGCGTGCAGCACCGCAACCACGATAATGGCATAAATCAGCTGCGCGAGTGCAATGCCCGTCATGCCGACGATGCCGATGTTGTCAAACAGGGTGGAGAAAGAGCCGTGAACGCCGCCCATAACGAGCGCAAGTGCCGCGAGGACGAACACGATGACGGAACGGATCAGGTCGAGTACGCTCGTGCGGGGGAGCATCATGGTGAGGACGGCAAGAGCCATATTGACCAGCACCGCCCAGGCGAGAACGGTGAAGGCATAGCCGGTGATCATGGAGACAATGCCTTCTCCCAGGTTTAACCCGCCGAGCAGTTCGACGAACGTCGTATCCGCGAGGAAGGTATATCCTTTGGCGAACACAAAGAATCCTGCGGCAAAGAGGGCGAAAAGGAATTTAACTGCGCCCATGCCCTTATAGGCGGCAAAGTTGAGAACGATCGTGCCTAAAAGCGCGAGCGCGGCGGAGCAGGTAACGGCATTGATGGCGACGAACGTTTTTTCGTCGAGGAGAATGTCGGAAAAACTTGCGCCGAGGTCTTTGTTGAGTGCAAAAGCAAAAACAGCAAAGGCTGCGAGCGCAACAAAAGCTTTTACGAAGTTGCAGGCAAGGGCGCTTCCTGCCTTGGTAAACAGGGAGATCACCGTGCAAACGAGCAGAACGGCGTAGAATCCGACGACGCCGTAGAGCGAAAAGCGCAGCCATTCGGTGTCCGCATACTCGCCTTTGAAAACGTTGAGAACCATCGCCCAAAGGGAAGTGTCGCCGAAGGCGTCCGGCACGAAGAGGAAGACCACAAAGCCGGCAAAGAGGATTAAAGATATTACGATCTGGAAAACTCTGCCGCCGTAGCCGCTTCCCGATTTCACAGTTTCGTTTTCAGCCATAAAAATTGCACCCCTGATATGTATTTTTCGAAAACGCGACCGCGGCTGCGGGGCGGGAAAAACCGCCGCAGAGCCTTGCTTTCGCCGTTCGGAACGAGGAAATTGCCCCGAAAATAAGGGACATTATCACATTTATTATTGTACTATAATTGCGGAAAGGTGTCAAGTATATGAAGGAAATTTCGGGAAGGGATTTCGCTGCCGGCGGGCGGTGCGGGCGCGCGTTTTGCTCCCCGCGCTCCCTCCCGTGCAGAGCGGTTTACGCGGTTTAGAATGTGTAAAAAAAGGGAAAATTTGCGCAACTTCCGCCATCCGTAAAAAAATTATTGATATTTGCACCTTTTTGCGCTATAATAGAGCAGAAAACGCCGCGCGCCGCTGCGCGCAAAAGGGAGGAGCCATGATATCCGAACTTCGGAAAATCGTGCAGAACATAAGCGACGGCACGGGCATTTCCGTGTCCATCTACTCGGCGGACGGAAAACCGCTCGCCGGTACGGGCAGGTCTGTATCGCCCGAGTTCAGCGGAATTTTTCAGGACGAGCGGACAAACCTGACCCTGTTTAAAATCCTGTACCGTTCGGTGCAGTACATCTGTTCCCTGGAAGGCACGGGCGTCGTGCAGAAAAATTATGCCTATCTGCTCGCCGATATTCTCGAAAACGCCGCCGGCAGGGCGGCAAACCTGCCCAAAGCCGAGTTTCTCCGCCGGATTTTGCTTGGCGAATGCGGCGCGGCGGACATACAGAAATACCGCGCCCGCTATCCCGTTCCCGATTCGCCCTGCTTCGTACTCGCCGTGTCTGCCGAAGGCAAAACGTCCGACGCGATCTCCCTCCTGTCCCAATACGCGGAAAACGAGGCAGATTGCGCCGTCGTCATTTCGGGCAAAGATTGCGCCTTCATCAAGTTCGTGTCCGAAGATTCAGAGTACCAGTCTTCGGCGGATTTCGCCTCCTTTATCGCCCGCTCGCTGTTGGAGGAGCTGGGTATGAGCGCGCGTATCGGCGTGGGCGGAACGTTCAAAAAATTTGAGGACGTAAGCGCTTCTTATCGCCAGGCGAGCGAGGCGCTGCGCATGAGCGCCATGTTCGATTCCAAGGGCGCAGTGCATACCTACCGCGAATTTATGCTTGTACGGATGCTTGAGGACATCCCCGAAGGCAAACTCGCCGAGCATCTTTCCGTCCTGCTCGAAGGGGAGGCGCGCGAACTTTTAAAGGACACCGATATGGTCAACACCGCCGAGGAATTTCTCGAAAACAGCCTGAACGTGAGCGAAACTTCGCGTAAACTTTACATGCATCGCAACACGCTCATGTACCGGCTGGACAAAATCGAGCGGGTCACGGGTCTGAACCTGCGCAAGTTTTCCGACGCGGTCACCTTCCGCCTCATTACGATACTGAATAAATTGGTGTGAGGTAATTCTCAAAAATAATTTTGAGCTGACAAAATTATTTTTCGAGATTTTGAGAAAGACACCGCCGCGCGGTGCTGTGGCGCCTGACGGTGTTTTCTCTCTCGCCGCCCGATTCTTGGGGCACGCATATTTCAGAATCGGGCGGCTTCACTCTCTTCCCATAAGCCTTTCGGCAAATGGAGGGAAAACGGCAAAAGCGTGGTTTTGCCGTTTTCAAGTAATTATTATAAAAAAATAAAACCGTGTTCTCACGGGAAATCGCGGCGGAGCGAGATTTTCCGTGAACAAGGCGGCAAAAGGATAACAGGGTATTTACTATGGACGTTTACGAAAAATCTTTACAGCTTCATGCGAACCTTCGCGGCAAGTTCGAGGTGCGCTCGCTCGTCGAGGTCAAGGACAAGGAATCCCTCTCCCTCGCATATACCCCGGGCGTCGCCCAGCCCTGCCGCGAGATCGCCAAAGACCCCGAAAAAGCGTATACATATACGCGCAAATGGAACACCGTCGCCGTCGTTTCGGACGGCAGCGCCGTGCTCGGGCTGGGCAACATCGGCGGTCTGGCGGGTCTGCCCGTCATGGAGGGCAAGGCGATCTTGTTCCGCGAGTTCGCGGGCATCGACAGCATCCCCATCGTCCTCTCCGGGCAGGATGCGGACGACATCGTCAAGGCGGTGGAGATGATCGCGCCCTCCTTCGGCGGCATCAACCTGGAGGACATCTGCGCCCCCAAGTGCTTCGAGGTGGAGCGCAGGCTGAAAGAAAAACTGGATATTCCCGTCTTTCACGACGACCAGCACGGCACCGCCATTGTCGTGGCGGCGGCGCTTATGAACGCGCTCAAACTCGCGGGCAAACAGCTTTCGGCGGCGAACATCGTCATCTGCGGCGCGGGCAGCGCGGGCATCGCCATCTGCCGCCTGCTCTTGGAATGCGGCGCGGAGAATATCGTCATGGCGGACCGCTGCGGTTTGGTCTGCGAAGGGGAGAGCTGGCTCACCTCCGCGCAGGCGGAGATCGCAAAAAAAACGAACAAAAACAAGCTGCGCGGCACCCTTGCCGACGCGGTGAAAGGGGCGGATGTGTTTATCGGCGTTTCCGCGCCCAAACAGCTCACCGGGGAGATGGTAAAGAGCATGGCGGAAAAGAGCATCGTTTTCGCCATGGCAAACCCCGAACCGGAAATTTATCCGCAGGCCGCGCTCGATGCGGGCGCGTTCGTCGTCGGCACGGGGCGGAGCGATTTTCCCAACCAAATCAACAACGTTTTGGCTTTCCCCGGCGTGTTCCGCGGCGCGCTCGACGTGCGCGCGAAGGATATCTCCGAGGGCATGAAGGTCGCGGCGGCAAAGGCGCTCGCGGCGCTGGTGGGGGAAGACCTCGCACGGGACAATATCATCCCTTCGGCGTTCGATAAGCGGGTCGCGCCCGCCGTCGCAAAGGCGGTAGCGGAGCAGGCGAAAAAAGAGGGGCTGGCGCGCTGAAATTTGCCGTTTTGCGGATAAAAATACGGCAAATACGGTGTTTTTTCGCAATTTTATTAAAAAATCGGAACAAAAGAGCCGCGCATCCCGCTTATAAAGCGGATGCGCGCGTTTGTCATAATCGGAACAAAAAGGGGGAATACTGTATGACGTATAGCGAAATGGCGGCGCTGGCGCGCTCGCTCTTGAACCCGAAAGAGCACGGCGAATTTTTTTCGTCGGGGTTCGTGGCGGCGGTCATCGAGGGCGCCAACGGCAAATATTATACAGGCGTAAACATCGACCTCGCCTGCGGGCTGGGCTTTTGCGCCGAGCGGAGCGCCGCCGCGGCGATGATCGCCGACGGCGAAACGGTCGTAAAACGGATTGCGTGCGTGGGGCGAGACGGGAAACCGATGCCGCCCTGCGGGTGCTGCCGCGAGTTTTTCCGTCTCCTTTCGCCCGAAAACGAGAGGACGGAATTTCTCCTGGCGGAACAGCCTTTGAAGACCGCGGCGCTCGCCGAACTTCTGCCTGCGCCCTGGCAAAAATAAACGGACGGAGTTTTCATGCAGCAAGAACAGAAAAGCAAAAAGATGAGCACGGGGAAAAAGGTGCTGTGGGCGGCGATCGCGCTCGCCGCGGCCGCGGTGATCTTTTTCGCGGGATTTTTTACCTACTATTTCACCCTCCCCGCGGGGGCGCGTTCCCTCCTGTGGATGAAGGACAAGATCGATTCGGAATACTACGAGGATGTGGATGACGGCAAGTTTTGGCAGGCCGCCATCGACGGCGCAACCTCTCTCCTCGACCGCTATTCCGCCTACTACACCGCGGACGAGTACGACGTGGTGGTGGATTCCTCGCGCGGCATTTCGCAGGGGATGGGCCTGTCCTTTTTCTTGAATTCAAACATGGTCGCGGAGGCGGCGCTCGGTTCCCCCGCCTTTTACGCGGGGCTCGAAACGGGTATCTTCGTGACCGGAGCAGGCGAGGCGGAGGATGCCGTCGAAAATACGTTCACCGCATCGGAAAAGAACGGGGAAACCGTCTACGATTACAGCCGGCTGAGCAAATTGCTGAGCGGCTTTGCGGTCGGGGATACCGCATATCTGCGCGTTTCGGCCGTTTCGGGGCATGAAACGGCGGAGGAAAATTGCAAAATCGTTCCCGTCACCCTCGCGCGCTATACCGAAAGCTATGTGCTCTATGCCGCCGGCGGCGAGGCGTATATGTGCGCATATGAGGGCGGTTCGGGCGTTTGGACGAACGTGAGCGAATATGTTTCCGTCGACGAAAAGGTGAGCGGCGGTACCGCATATATCCGGCTCACGAGCTTTTACGGGAACGCCGTCGGAGAATTCGGCCGCGCGGCGCAGGCGTATAAAGAGGACGGGAAACATTCGCTGCTGCTCGATCTGCGCAACGACGGCGGCGGCTCCGTTTCCGTCATGCAGGGCATCGCCGCCTATCTGATGAAGGATGCGCAGTCCGATACCGAACCCGTTATGCGCGCGGTATACGGCAACGGCAGGGAGGAAATATACCTCGCGGGCGGCGACTGCTACGACGAGTATTTCGCGGGCAGCGAAATTTATGTGGCGGCGAACCGCAACACCGCCTCCGCTTCCGAGGCGCTCATCGGCGTCATGCTCTCCTACGATACCATCGGATACGGGAATATTTTTATTACCGAGTTGCCGAACAGCACAAAACCGGCGCGCACCTACGGCAAGGGCATCATGCAGACGACCTTCCGGAACCCGCTTACCGGGGAAGCGATCAAGCTGACCACCGCCACCATCCACTGGCCGGACGAGGCGGGCACCTGTATCCACGACCGCGGCATTACCACCGCCGACGGGGCAATCCCTACCGAGTGGGCAGAAACGTTCGGCGACTATGGCGACCCCGAGCTGACTTGGATATTGTCGCAGGTCGCGGCGGCGTGAACGGTTTTCAGACGATAAGCAGAACAGAAATGCCGCGGTCATATCGACCGCGGCATTTCTGCGCTCCGCCGTCAAAACGAAAATTCCGCTGAAAAATCCGCCTCTTTTTTTCTCCGCGCCGTTGCATTCTTTTTTGCTATATGGTATAATAGACAGGATTTTGAATACAGGATATTGAGAGAGGAATACGCATGAAGAAGGGTTTCGATAACGATCTTTACGTCAAATTGCAGAGCGAAAAGATTTTGGAGCGGATCAAAAAGTTTGACAATAAGCTGTACCTTGAATTCGGGGGAAAGCTTTTTGACGATATGCACGCCTGCCGCGTGCTTCCCGGATTTGTCAGCGACGCGAAGTGCAAAATTCTGTGTACGCTGAAAGATCAGTCGGAGATCATCTTCGTCATCAGCGCGGCAGATTTGGAACGCAACAAAATCCGCGCCGATTTCGGCATTCCCTACGGAACCGACGTTCTGCGGCAGATCGATAAGCTGCGCTCTCTCGGGCTGAACATGAACAGCGTGGTCGTCACCCAATACCTCGGTCAGCCCGCCGCGGATAAATTCATCAGCAAACTCAACAACCACGGGTTAAAAACATACATACACCACAAAACGAAGGGGTATCCCACCGAGGTTGACGTCATCGTATCCGACGAAGGCTACGGCGCCAACCCGTATATCGAAACGACGAAGCCGCTCGTCGTGGTAACGGCGCCGGGGCCGGGCAGCGGCAAGCTCGCCACCTGCCTTAGCCAGCTTTACCACGAATACAAGCGCGGCGTTCGCGCAGGCTACGCGAAGTTCGAAACCTTCCCCATCTGGAACCTGCCGCTGCGCCACCCCGTCAACGTCGCGTACGAAGCTGCCACAGCCGACCTCGGCGACGTAAACATGATCGACCCGTACCACCTTGAAACGTACGGCGTCACCACCGTCAACTACAACCGCGACATCGAGTGCTTCCCCATCGTCAAGTCGATTCTTACGAAGATAACGGGGGAGGAGGGGATATACAATTCTCCCACGGATATGGGGGTGAACATGGCCGGCTACGGCATCGTGGACGACGAGGTGTGCCGCGCCGCGGCGCGGCAGGAGATCATCCGCCGCTACTACAAAACAGCCTGCGATTATAAGACGGGCAACACCACCGCCGACGCGCTCGAACGCATACGCCTGCTCATCAACGAAAATAAAATCGACCTCGCCGAGCGCAAAGTGGTTGCGCCTGCTCTGGAAAAGGCGGAAGCCTCCGGCAGCGCCGCCGTCGCGATCGAACTGGAAAACGGTACGTTCGTCACGGGCAAATCGAACAAGCTGATGAGCGCCTGCGCTTCCGCCGCGCTCAATGCGGTCAAATCGCTGTCGAAGATCGACGACGATATGCTCCTGCTTTCGCCCGTCGTCCTCGCGCCGATCATTCAGCTGAAAAAGGAGGTCTTGCGCGAAGATAAGGTCAAGCTCGACCTGAACGACGTTTTGACGGCGCTCTCCATCTGCGCGGCGACCAATCCCATTGCGGAAAAGGCGATGAGCATGCTCGTGCGGTTGAGCGGGTGCGAGGCGCACGGCTCCTGCATCCTGCCCGAAAAGGATCTCTCCGTCATGCGCAAATTGGGCGTGAACATTACCTGCGAACCGGAGTTCGGCAGCAAAGATTTATACGGATTTTAATTTCGGCGCGCGGGTATGCGCCTGCGCCGGGCGGGCAATACATTATAAGGCGCGGCGAAAAACCGCGCATGCGTATGCGCTTTTACGGTGCAAATCCATCATTTCAGAGGTACAATGAACGCAATCGATTCGGTAACGCTTATCGTGGCGATCATTCTGGCAGGGTTGGGGCTTGTACTCGGCTTTGGCAGAACGCTTAAATTTTTCACGAAAGGAATTTTCGGATTTATTCTGTCCATTTTTATCTGCGCGTCGTTCGGCGGCATGATTGCGGGCATTCCCGCCGTCGCCGGGTGGATCAGCGGGTTGAATGCGCAGCTGGGCGAAGCATGGAGCTTTTTCGGTACTATCCGTCTGGCTACGGTCATCTACTACGTCGTGCTGTTTTTTGCGGTGCAGTTGGTGCGAATCCTCGTCGTCAAGGTGATCGCGGGGTTGTTTTCGGCGGATGTCTTGCCCGTCCGGATCATCAACCGCGTCCTCGGCGCGGCGCTTATGGTCGCAGCCGTGCTGCTGCTGGTCTTGCTCGCGTTTGCGATCGTCGCTGTTTTCGGGGAAACGCAGGGCGTTATCGATTTTGTCGCCGAAATCGACGATACTTTCCTCGGCGCGCTGTACGCCCATAATCCTATAAAATTTATCGCCTGACAGGCGTTGCCCCGCATTTTCGGCGGGGCTTTTTTGCAAAAATGCACTGCGCAGGCAATGCCCCGCGCGGTGCGGAGTTTACGATACGTTATTGCTTCGGGCGAACGGAAGGAGGGTAAAATGCTGATTTACGGCATCGCATTGGCGGCGGTATCCGTTATCGCCTTTATTTTGTACGGGGCGGATAAATCCCGCGCAAGGCGGGGCGCATGGCGCATTCCGGAAAAGGTGCTGCTCGGTTTCTCCTTTTTCGGCGGCGCGGTCGGCGGTGTTTTGGGCATGCTCGTCTTCCGCCACAAAACAAGGCATTGGTATTTCTGGGCGGTGAATTTGTTCGGGATCGCCTGGCAGGCTGCCCTGGCGGCGCTGCTGCTGTATTTCGGGGTGTGATCGCTTCGGCGCGGAACGAGGAACAACAGGGGAGGTTTTACGGATGAACGGCTTCGGGGAAAGGCTGAAAGAACTGCGCAGGGCGGCGGGGTATACCCAGTCGCAGTTTGCGGAGAAGCTGAACGTACATTTGCAGACGGTTTCCAAGTGGGAACGCGGCGTTTCCGAGCCGGACGTTGCGCTGTTGGGCGAAATGGCTGCGGCGCTGAACGTGCCGTTGGAGCGGCTTGCCGGCGCACCGGTATCCGGGCAGACTTTTACGGGTGTTTTCGACGCCGCGCGCTTGGGCAAAAAACTCGCCGCGCTGCGCAAGAGCAGGGGCGAGGGGCAGGATGCCGTTGCCCGCGCCGGAGGATCGACGCCGGACATCGTTTCCAAATGGGAGCGCGGCATCGTCTGCCCGAGCGCGGATCAGCTGCTCCTCCTCGCGGAACATTTCGGCGAGTCTCTTTCCGGGCTGTATTTCGCCATCGCGGAGAACGACCGCACCGAAACGCCCGTACAGGCAAAGCGGCGCAGGCGGTTTTCTTTCGCGTGGCTGGGTGTGTGCGCCCTGTTCCTTGCGGCGTCCGTCTGCGTCGCCGTGTTCTTGCCGCGCGGCGCTGCGGTGTACACCGTCACCGTGGACGGGGAGCAATACGAGGTGTCCGCGGAAGATTGGTTCACGCCGCAAACCCCGTCGCGCGAAGGTTACGATTTTGTCGGATTTGCGGACGGTGCCGGCGACCTTATCGCTTTTCCGTGCAAAATCACCACGGATGAAGAGTTTACCGCCGTCTTTTCCCCGCGCGAATACAAAATCGACTATTGGCTGAACGGCGGTATGTTTGTATCCGATGCGGAGTATTCGGTCACGGTGGAGAGCGGTTCCGTTCAGCTTCCCGTCCCGCAAAAGCCGGGCGCTTCCTTCGAGGGTTGGTACCTTTCGCCCGACTATGCGGGCAGCCCCGTCGTGAGCATCGCGTGCACGGGTTCGGACGTAAAGCTGTACGCGAAGTGGAGCGATGCCGTTTACACCGTCCGCTACGAACTGAACGGCGGTTCGCTCGTGCATTCGAATCCGTCCGAAATAACATCGTCGCAGTCGGTTTCCCTGTCCGAACCTGTCCGCCGCGGCTATAATTTTATCGGTTGGTACGATGCGCCGCAGGGCGGCAAACGGTACGAGTCGGTCGGCGGGGAAAACGCGTCAAATTTGACGCTCTATGCCCTTTGGCAGGAGAGCGGAGCCCTGTACACGGTTCTGTATGACGCGTGCGGCGGCGAGCCTTTGGGCGAAAATCCCGTTTCCGTCGGGTCGGGCGAGGTGCATGACCTGTACGGCGCGCAGAAAACGGGGTACGACTTCGTCGGCTGGAACACCGCGCCCGACGGCAGCGGCAGCTGGTATGCCACCCTGCTCGGCATCCGCGAAAATCTGAAGCTGTATGCCGTGTATGCGCCGAAAACGTACACGGTCGTCTACGAGCTGAACGGCGGCACCTACTACAAGGGCGTCAACCCGAACGAAGTGGAATTCGGAGAGAAGGTTCTTCTGCGTCCGGTCGCGAAGGCAGGGCATTCCTTTGCGGGCTGGTACGATTCCCCCGCGGGCGGGGAGCGCGTGGAGCGCATTGACGCGTCGAATATCCTCCGCCTGCGCACCCTGTACGCCCGCTTTTCCGCGAACGAATATACGGTCGCGCTGGACGGCGCGGGCGGAGAATTTACCGTAAACGGCAAAACGTATGCGCAATTTTCGTACACACTGCGCTACGGCGAAGAGCTGGAGTTGCCCGCCTGCACCCTTGCGGGGTACGACTTTCTGGGTTGGTTCGACGAGAACGGTACGCTTGTCGGGGCGATCACGTCCGAAAACATCGGCGATATGACCCTCACCGCAAAGTACCGCAAAGCGGGTCTTACCTATGCCGTCATTTATGAGCTGAACGGGGGCGTGCAGTCGGCGGAGAACCCCGCCGAAGTCGCGTGGGGGCAGGCTGTTCCGCTGTACGCGCCTTCGCGCGAGGGGTATCTGTTCCTCGGCTGGAACGACCGCGCCGACGGTTCGGGCAATTATTACGACGCGACGCCCGAAGGGCGGGAGAGCGACCTTCTTCTGTACGCGATCTGGCAGGAGATCACCGTCAGCGGCAGCGCGGACGATTTTACCTACGAAATGGGTCGGGAGAGCGTCACGGTCACCGGTTACACGGGCGCGTTCGGCGAAAATGTCGACCTCGTCATCCCTTCGTACATCGATGGCAAACCCGTCGTCGCGGTGGAGGGGCGGTTCGACCGCTACACCGAAAGCCACCCGCAGATCTTTTATCTGCGCAGCCTCGTCATCCCCGAAACGGTGGAGCGGCTGGGTGCGAACGCATTCAATCACATGACCATAACCGAGCCGGTCGTCATCCCCTCGAGCGTCAAGGAGATCGGTCGGGAGTGTTTCCGCACCACCGAATTTTCGCTGAGTTTTGCCGAAAACAGCGAGTTGAAGGAAATCGGAGAATACGCGTTTGAGGGCAGTTATATCGAGAATATCCCCGTCCTGCCGCACGGTCTGGAGCGGCTGGAGCCGTACGCCTTCTGCAGTGCGCTGCTCTTTTGCGGAGGCATCATTTTGCCCGATACGCTGCAATTTATCGGCGGGTATGCCCTTGCCGTCGAGGCGGGGTCGTCCCTGCAGAACGCGCGTCTGTACCTTCCTTCCTCCGTGCGCGAGGTCGAGGCTTACGCGTTCGGCGCGGGTACGCCTGTCCGCGTGTATACCGCCCTCCCCGAGGAACAGACATCCCTCTTTATCGAGGGCTGGAACGAAAACGCCGAAATCGTGTATCTGGAGCGGGAGATTTCGGGCATCACGCTGCGCTGCGGCGAACAGGAGAAATGGCTCGCGGGGCAGGCGTTCTCCCTCCCGCTCCTGCAGAAGGATGGGCATACTTTTTTGGGGTGGTACGATGCGGAAACAGATTTCGTCAACGGCAATTATATTCCTTTGCGCGAGGGCGTCGTTCTGGAAGCCGTGTTTGAAAAACAGACGGAGAGCGACGGGCGCAGCGAGTATACGCCCGCCCTTCTGGAGAGCGGAAAGGAATACGAGTTTATCGTATTTTCCAACGAAAAGTTTTATTTCAAGCCCGATGTAGCGGCGGGGGAGCGGTACCGCCTCGTGTATACTTACAGCGCTGTCTGCTGCCCAGACAACGTTCATTTTCTGAGTGCCTATAATGCGGAGAATACCGCTTATTACAGCGGGGTCAGCTACACGTTCGGCGGAGAACCTCTGTATTTGCTTGCCGACGGCACGGGCGGGCATATCTACCGCTGCACATATCGCGTAAAAATACGCATCGAAGCCGTATAAACAATACCGCTTGCAAATTGAAAACAGCCGCGTTCCGAAACGACGGAACGCGGCTGTTTTTTTGGGTAAAAATTGCCGATTCAGCGCTTTTTTCCGAAAATTCAGCGGAATTTTCCACTGCTTCGGAAAACGCGGCTCAACACAAGTGTCGCAAAATATGATACAATACAATCGTTGCAACGGGGCGAAAGCCTAAAATTTCGGAGGGAATATAAAGCGCTTTATCAGTCAAAATCGCATGGGTAAATGCTATATCTTATTGCAGATGTACGACGAGCTTCGCGGCGGCGCGGGGATCCGCCTCGCCGAATGCTGCGGAAGGTATGAAATTTCCGTAGCCACATTCCGCCGCTATATCTCCTTTTTGCGCGGATATTTCAACGAGGTGTGCGGCAGCGAAATCGTCTACGATTCCGCGTCGGCGGAATACCGCATAAAACGCGGCGTACCGCAATGTCAGAAAACAAATGATGTTATATAGAAGGGCGGGTCTGCCGCAAATACATTGTATTTGCGGCAGACCCGTTCCCTCCGCACGGGAGGTGTGCGCCGGCATCTGCGGCTCCGTGTTTTTGCAGCGGCAGAAAAGCAGTTCCGTGCAGCGGCCCAATCTTTTGCGGCATTTTTTTGCGCCGCGCTTGCTTTTTGCGCGGGCGCATGCTATAATAAGTTTCAAAAGCGCACGGAGTGCGCAGAGCGGGGAACGGAAAATGTTGATCGAAAAGAGCAAAGAGAGCATGACCTCGAGGGAGCGGGTTCGCCGCACCTTCGAATTTGAAAAAACCGACCGCGTAACGATCGGGTACGATACGAATCCCACAATCCACACAAAATTCTGCCGCGCGCTCGGGCTTCCGAACGACGACTTGGAAACGATGTACCGCGCGCTCGGCGTCGACTACCGTTTTATCGGCGCGCCGTATACCGGAAAACAGCTCTACGCCTGCCCGCCCGACCGCAGGGTCGACCCGCTCGAGGGCTGCATCATGCGCAAGGTGGAAAACGAGAGCGGCTACTATTGGGACTTCTGCGACTTTCCGCTGAAGGACGCGACGGACGAAATGTTCGATAAATTCCCCGTCCCCGATCCGAACGATTTCGACTACGACGCGGCGCTCGCGCAGGCGAAGAGCTACGGCGGCGAGTACGCATTGTTTATCGGCGGAGCAGGTACGCCCGACGTGCTCAATTCCAACGGCAGGATTATGGGGGTGGAAGACGTGCTCTGCCACCTCGCCCTGGGCGACGAGGCTGCGCTCCGCTTCATGCGCCGCCGCGCGGAGTTTCAGCTGGGAATGATGGAAAAACTTCTCTGCAAATGCAAGGGGTACATCGATTTTGTCTGGCTGGGCGAAGATCTCGGCACGCAGATCGGCCCGATGATCAGCCTCGACCTGTACCGCGAACGCATCAAGCCTATCCATAAAATGTTTGTAGACCTCGCCAAGTCGTACAACCTTCCGACGCTCATACACACCTGCGGCAGCAGCAGTTGGGCGTACGAAGATTTTATCGGAATGGGCGTCCGCGGCGTCGATACGCTGCAGCCCGAGGCTGTAAACATGAGCCCTCGCTACCTTGCCGAACACTTCGGCGGCAGGCTGAACTTCCGCGGCTGCATCTCCACGGCTGGCCCGCTCGCCTACGGCACGCCCGAGGAGGTCGACGCCGTCTGCAAGGACACGCTGGAGGTGATGATGCCTGTGCGAGGTTATCACTTCGCGCCCACGCATCAGATTCAGGATAATACCCCCGTCGAAAATCTCATCGCCATGTATAACGCGGCGCATAAGTACGGCCGCTATTGAGGAAACAGTATGCGAGAATACGACAAAATGATCCGCGGCGAGCTGTACAACCCTGCGGATGAAGAGCTTACCGCCATGCGCCGCCGCGTGCGCAGGCTGTTCTATCAGTACAACAACTCGGAAGAGGACGAGAAGGAAAAGCGCGCGGCGCTCCTTCGCCGCATTTTCGGCGGGCATGGCGAGCGGCTGTACTGCGAGCCGCCTATCCGCTTCGATTACGGCATCAATACGATGGTGGGGGAAGACTTTTTTTCCAATTTCAACCTCACTGTTCTGGATGTTGCGCCGGTAAAGATCGGCAGGCAGTGTTTTATCGGGCCGAACGTTTCCATCGTCACGCCCGTGCATCCGCTCCTCGCGTGCGACCGGAATATGCGCCCCGACGGCAAGGGCGGTACCTTCGACTATGAATACGCCCGCCCGATCACCATTGAAGACAATGTGTGGCTCGCTTCGAACGTAACGGTGTGCGGCGGAGTCACCATCGGGCATGATACGGTCATCGGCGCGGGAAGCGTCGTCACGAAGGATATTCCCGCGGGCGTGTTTGCAGCGGGCAATCCCTGCCGCGTCATCCGCCCGATCTCCGAAAAGGACAAAATGAAGCTGCCGAAGGAATAAGAAAGGATTCGGCTGCCGAATGCATCCGCAAACAGCGCTTCGGGCGCTGTTTTTTTGTATCCTAAAACCCGCGGATAGTCCGCGGGTAACGAGAAGCTTTAGCGATGAGAGTTGAAAACAAAACTCCTTTTGATATAATTAGGGTGCGACCTGGCAGTTGCAAACTAAAAATCAAAAGGAGGACATCCGAATGGATGACGTAAAAAGTTTAACACATACGAAGTGGAATTGCAAGTATCATGTGTGTTTGCCCCAAAATACAGAAGGAAAGTATTTTATGAGGAAAAACGAATTGAGATCGGGGCAATACTTCGGGAGTTGTGTCGGTGGAAAGGGGTAGAGATCATAGAAGCCGAAGTATGCCCCGATCATATCCATATGTTGGTAATGATACCGCCGAAGATGAGTGTGTCAGGATTCATGGGGTTTCTGAAAGAAAAAAGCAGTCTGATGATATACCAAAAATGGGGAAACATGAAATTTGCATACCGCAACCGCGAATTTTGGTGTAAGGGATACTATGTGGACACGGTAGGGAAAAATACCAAAGCGATAAAAGAGTACATAGCCCCCAGCTAAAGAAGGATAAAGAAATGAGTCAAATGAGTATAGATGAGTTGGACGACCCGTTCACGGGCGGCAAGTAACAATCGCATGACTGCCAGGTCGTCATAAGCGCGACTTGCGCGCTACTGGTAGTATTAGGGCTAACTGCCCGAAAATGAAATACCTCCGGCTTTGCCGGAGGATATTTATTGCGATAGGTTTTTAAGGTGACGTATCCCTTTATCGCGGGCGGGAGAGTTCGACGGTGCGCGTGGCGATGTTCCGCCGAAACGCCGCGTCGTGTTCGACGAACAGCAGGGTGGGGCGGTATTCGAGGAGCAACTCTTCCAGTTGTATGCGCGAAACGAGGTCGATAAAATTGAGCGGCTCGTCCCAGATGTACAAATGTGCAGGCGTTGCGAGCGAAACGGCAAGCGCAACTTTTTTCTTTTGCCCGTCGCTGTATTCGGAAATGTCGCGGGAAAAAAGTTCGCTGCGCAAATTGAATTTGTTTAGAATCGCCATTACGAGCGAGGGTTCCGCCCCGCGCGCGGCGGCATATTCGGCAACGGTGCCGCAAATGCCGCTTACGTTCTGCGGAAGATAGGATATGCGCAGATCATTCGGTACCCGCACGATGCCGCTCTGCGCGGTCAGCTCGCCCGTCAACAGCTTCAAAACGGTGGACTTGCCGCAGCCGTTTTCTCCCTTGAGTGCGATTCGCTCGCCTCGCTCCACGGTCAGCGAAAGGTCGCGCACGGCGGGCCTTTTACCGAAGGCAAAATCGACATGGGTGAACGAGCAGAGTTCCTGCGCGCGGAAGGGCAGGGGCGTCAGCTTAAAATTTCCGTAGAACTCCGCATTTTTGAGCAGGGAACGCTTTTCTTTCGCCGCCTGCTCGCGGCGGCGCTCGGTCACCTTGGCGCGCTTTGCCATCTTCGCCGCCATCGCGCCGATATGCCCCTTGTCGGGGTGCAGACCCGCCACTTTTTGGTTCTTGCTCGCCTCCACCTTGTCCGCCCACGCCGACGTGCGCGCCGCCGAGGCTTCCAATGCGGAGATCTGCTTTTGCAGGCGCGCGCTTTTCTCCGCTTCGGCGGCGTCGGCGGCGGTTTTATCCCTCCACCAGTCGGAAAAGTTCCCTTTACGCAGCTCGTACCCCTCCGCGTTCAGCGCCAGAACATGGTCGCAGCAGCCGTCCAAAAAGTCGCGGTCGTGCGAAACGAGGATAAAGCCGCGCTTTGCGGCGAGGTAGTCGCTGAGCTTTTTCCGCCCCGCTTCGTCGAGGTGGTTGGTCGGCTCGTCGATGA
>ERZ1643247.334-NODE-334-length-58437-cov-13.960056_pt1 | contig 58437 bp, 65 predicted proteins | sample MGYA00579264_ERZ1643247 | MGnify/ENA primary metagenome ERZ1643247 (study PRJEB29033, sample SAMEA4952262) | chicken gut metagenome | biome: Broiler Chicken; feature: Gastrointestinal Tract; material: Caecum | place: Ireland | collected 2018 | study: Broiler... | reverse complement strand
GTATTAGTAATTCGTATTAGTAATTCGTATTAGTAATTCGTATTAGTAATTCGTATTAGTAATTCGTAACCGTCAATTTTCAGTGATAAAATATTTTATATTATATATTTTACATTATTTTAATTATATAATAATTAAAACAATGTAACGATATAAATAAATAACTATTTAACGGAGGTAACTTATGAACAACAAACTTGAAACGAAAACGGTATTCGCTTACAACCAGCAAATGCACGAAGATGCGATTGAACGGTGTCAATCAAACGAAGAACTCTATAACTTTGCACGACATCTGTTTACGAATCTTACGGAAAAACACGAAGACTGGAACGAATTTGCAACATTCTATAATCACGATGTTGTCGAATACGTAAATGAAATGTTCAATATCGACTTCGAAGACGGATACGACAGTTACGACATCGAAGCCGTCGTTGAACAGTTGTACGATTTCCTCGATAACTGGAACGTTAACTGGTATCACGAAGACTAAAGTAACGAAGAAACGAGGACGAATTCGTCCTCGTTTCTTTTTTATTAAAATCATGTACGGTAACAACGACGAAACTTAGTAATTCGTATTAGTTTTCGTCAATTTTCAGTGTAAAAATATTTTATTAAATATAAAATCTATAAACGAGGTATTATTATGAACAACTATGCTGCAATCATCAACAACATGATCAATGACTGGAACAATCTTACTGACGACGAACAAGCGAATTGGTTTTGCGGTGACGGTGTATACGGATTCATCGATCAAGAAACCGAAAAATACGGTATCGAACTTGATGAATATCAATATACTGAAATTGCAAGCAAACTGTTACACGATGATCAATATCACAAAGATTGCATTGAACGAATCAAACATGAACCGGCGTCTTTATTGGTTGCGAAGAACATTGTAACAAAACTTACAAAAGAACAAGGTAATTATGAACAATTCCGCGATGAATTCAATGAAGACGTTGTCGCATACTGTCAACAGTACATCGATGAAAACAATTTGACGGGTGTTGACGAGGATGCAATTACCGAATACGTCTATGATGCACTCGATCGCTGGGACGGATTCTGCGACTAATGTGAGCTAAGTGACGATGTGTTGGTTAACATATATTTTGTTAACCAGCACATATTTTTTAGGTGCTTTTTACTAATAAAACGACGCCGATTTTACCGATTTACTATGTTTGCTTAGCAACAAAATAAATTTTGAACATAAAATGGCAAAAATTCGTATTTGCGCGCCGTGTCAAGCGTAACGCATGTCATCGACGCGCAGCAAATGTATAAACATGTTATAGTATTTATTATCAAGATAATAATACTATGACATGTTATAGCATTTGGGTACCATGCAGCAGGTGGTGAGCATAGCGCTTGCTGCCGCCGTCAAGCTCAGAGTCGTATGCAGTACGTTTTACAGATGCGCTGTCATGCTCGCAGGCGAATTCAAAGTCGCATTGACACGATGCAAAGCAATGAACCCACCCCCTCGCTTTTGTTGGCCGAAAAAATTCGAATTTTTCATTTTGTGAACCAGGTTAAAAATCGTGCGTTAATTTGTGCTGCGCATATAACGCATGCGAGGCTCAAAATTTTTCGTCATTTGCCATAAAGTTTCTATTATTCGCAAACATCTGAATTTGTCAATTTTCAGCTTAAAAATATTCTTTAAGATATCAAAGACCCAAACAAAAAGGAGCAAAGCTATGACGTCTACTAAAACATTCAAACTTGAACTAATTCCTGAACTTAACGTTGACAACGACCATGTCAATAATATCGGTGTTAAACTGTACTTTATCAGCAAAGACGGTTTTGAACATCAACTTTTGTATTCTACTTTCGGAGAAGCAACGGAACGACTGTTACAAATAATTGAAATGATGGAGGACGAATAATGTTAGAACATTTGAAACAACTTGAACAGTTAGACCCAGATGAACTTTATGAACAAGGTTACTACAATAAACCGATCATAATCGAATTTGACAATAAACTTGTAACAGTTCAATTCGGTCTCAGAGAAATCAGACACTTAATCAACTTACTCGAGGGCAATAAACCAAATTGGGAGGAATAAATATGATAACTACTAACCTTAAAATCAAAGTCGATAATCGCATTGAAAACAAAACCAAAGCCATAGTCGAATTTGAAAATTGTAGCAATCCAGCATTGGCAGACGACTTTATCCAAATTACTTACGATAAAACCTTAAGCGAAGCACAAGTTTACAACGATATAAAGAGTAAAATTGATACAATCAATGCTTGTTATCAATTGAATCGTACAATAACAGTTGCACAGATCCAATTGCGAAGCGTATGCTACTTAAATACCTATAAACAAATACAAGCAAGAAAACGTATTGAAACTTTGCTTGACTTAATCGATACCGAAATAAACAATCTTGCAGAAAACTTTGAAATTGAAGGACTTCCAATGCCTGAACTCAATATTAGAGAAACAAAAACGGAGGAAATAAAATGACCAACTACCTCACAGCCTTAAACGACCTCAACGAAGTATCAGAGAATATGTCTAAATTACAAGACATTGCTTCAGAATTACCAGACAACATCTATTACCAATTCCTTGACATCTACAACGAACTTACTCTAAAATTAGACCAATCCATCGGTACACTTGAACGTATTCGAGACCGATTGCAAGTAAGACTGAAAATTGTAGATGCTTATGCTGCCTGCGATTCCAATGGTATCAATGTAACCAAAATACAACAAACAATAAACCAACTACTTGACTTAGTGGGAAGCAAGGAGGACTAACAATGACTTATGAAGAATGGGTAAAATACTATGAAAGCTTTAATCCACCTGAAAATGGCTGGACTATTGATGATTATGACCGTGCAGAATATCATGCAATGGTACGCTGTGAATTGGCAGCAGATTATCCTGAATACTATGAAAAATACTATGCAAATAAGGAGGCGCTCGATGACTAAGGAAGAGCTGAAAAAGAAGATTGTGGAAGTGGTCAATCAATGGCATATGTTTCAGAACCTAGACATGAACGGACATACGATTTGGTTGACGAGTGATAGCGAAAAACTTGCCGACGCCCTTATCGATGCGGGGATCGGCGATGTGGAGCGACAACATGATGTTTTCAAAAAAGCATATATGGATTTCTTTACTAAACTCTACCTCGACAAAAAGTTTCGTAAGAATTTTGATAGTATAACACTCGGTTGTCAAATCGGAAAGTTTGAAGATATGATTGCTCGAGCCGAGAAAGAACTCGCGGAGGAGGACTAACAATGCGCAATATCACAACCATAAAAATAACTGAAATTTATTCCAAAAGAATCACCATTGAGCATGATGCAAGTATAACAGATGAAGACATCCTTGATTATGTCAGAAAACAGTACTATAACGACCGTATCGAACTTGATTACAGCAATTATCTTGATACTGACTTTAATATTGTAGAAAACAGTGAAACTGTAGAAGAAGACCCAGAATATTTACCGCCAATTCGTTAGAATAGTCAAAATTCAGCTTAAAAATATTTTATACCTTATAAGAAACTTCAGAAAACTAACTCCACAAAATATATAATTTTGGGCATTATATATTATGTGACCCACAAATCAGCTTACACAAACAAGGTTGTAATTCTTATAGATTTCTCCAATGTGTATTGTGACTGTCGCGAGATAGTCACAATATGCCGAAGTTAGACATAACTGCACCCCTTCAGTTATTCAGTGTGCAATTCACTGATTCGGCACCAAATAGTCGCAAGACTAAATAAACTAAGTCCAAGGAGGACAGATTCTATGTTGCAGATTATCATTAACAAATCCACTCAGAAAGGCACCGTTACTTTCGATGGAAAAGAGCAGACCCTGAACCTTGTCAAAGTGAACAAGGAAGGCGTCAAACCGGGCACGTATTGGGTAAACCTTCAGCCTCTTGGCACTCCTCGCAAGTGGCAAACGGTCAACTTCAATGACCATGAAGATGAAGTGTTTACTATTGAAACCGATGAGACCGCTTGCAGAACCATCACTCCCAAAACCTCTCGTGTTGTTACTCTCGGCAATATCCGTGATTTCCTGACGGAAGAACAGGTTGCTCAGTTCAATGACCTGTATGAGGCAGCTCAGGCAGAAGCTAAGAGACGTGCAGATGAAGCTGAAGCCAACAAACCCGTCAAAGAAAAGAAATCGCGCAAGATGTCTCTCGAAGACAAGTTTGCCAAGAAGATGGCTGAGATTGAGAAACTCAAGAAGCAGATGGCTGGTGAGCTTCCTCTTGATGAACCGAAGCCTCGCAAGAAGAAAGCCGCCGTGCAGCTTGAGAATCTTGATGAGCCCGAAGTCAAGGCTGAAGAAGTTACTGACGCCGCCACTGCCGGACTCTTTTGAGTCTAAGCTGAGCTCTTAGTTGTGCACTTTTTAAGCTTACACCACACCTTTGATATAACATCTGTAGATATTCCGGTCGGGAAACTGACCGGAATATCTAAAAACAGATAAACGGACCAGACTGGTCTAAAGGAGACAATATGATTGAATTCAGAATTGATGACGATGGTAAAGTTGATGCGGTTGTAAATACTGAGAATCCCATTGACTTTGTTGCACAATCCTATGCAATACTGTGCATTCTTACAGATAACTGGAAAAAGTTCATGAATAATGCTGGTTATACTGACAATTTCACATTTGGCGATATGCTTGATGTATTGAATTCCTTTACACAAGAATATCAGCCAGATGACAATATCAATCTCTTTAAGAATATATCCATAGATTATGATGACAATCGTGGTTATAGATTCAAAATTGAGAATGAACCCGACAAGATTATTATCTTTCCAACAAAGGAGATTAAAAGCTAATGGCCGTAATATGTCATAGAATTAAAATTCCTATTGAACATGCTAACCGCAAACTTGATGGCGATATGATGTATACTGTATATCATGACCGCGATTCTCTGATTCAAGTAAATGATATCATACACTATATTCCAGTAGATAAAGATGGCTTTAAGATGGAAAGCCATGATATAAATGATATGCTATTCATAGTAACATCTATTATACCACTTAAAGATGGTGATATTGTATTTGGAGACAAAGAATATGACGGAAATAGAAATAATTGAGATTGGTAAAATGGTAGTATACAATGGCATGACCATTCGCGAGATTGCAGAGAAACTTGATATACCAAGATCGAAAGTACATTATACCATAAACAATAAGCTCAGGCAGATTGATTATGATATGTATCTTGCAGCAAGAAAGATACTCGAATCCAGATATAACGGAGGAAGACATGAATACAAAAATATTTAACGATTGGAATGTGCAACTTGCAAAAACTTACAAACCGGGTATGATTAAAGAAAATACTTGGTTCAGTATAAGCCAGAAAATAAATGGTACAAGAGCTACATTCTTTGCGGGTAAACTTATATCCAGAACCGGACATGAATTCTTAGGACTTGAGCATATTACAAATGAGCTGCAATCTATCATTACCGAAGTCTTTGACAAACATAACCAGGTTTTTGATGGAGAACTTCGGCTTGCACCTCAATATTGTCAATATATAACCGATAATGAAGCCTTCAGAATAGGTAATGGTATTGCCAACACACAGAAAACGCGTATCAATAAGAATAAACTGATATTTATTATCTTTGACTTAATTGATTCACATTGGTTTATCAATGATGCTTGCCGGGAATCCTATAGGCATAGACTTGAAAAGCTTAATTATCTCAGAGAATATACAAGAGCTTATTGCAATTTTGTTCAGATAGTACCCATACTATACGCTGGTCAGGATATAAATCAAATCGAGATACAATCTGAGACTGCATATCATCTCGGTTATGAAGGCATTATGATAAATCTTGACCGGATGTATGAATACAAACGTTCAAGCGGACTTTTGAAATACAAGAAATTCAATACAATTGATTTGCAGGTAATAGGATTCCAAGAAGGCACTGGCAAATATGAAGATATGCTTGGAGCATTCATCTGTGAATACAAAGGCAATACACTCTTTGTAGGTTCAGGAATGAATGACGATCTAAGATATCACGCCTGGCACCACAAAGAAGAATATTTCGGCAAAATTATTGAAGTAAAATACAAAGACATTAGTTACAATAAAGAGAGCGGAATGGAATCATTACAATTTCCGATATTCTTGCAGGTTAGAACAGACAAAACGGAGGCAGATGTATGAAAAGTTTAATTGACAAAATTATAGATTTGATTAACGAACTTTCCAAAATGGAAAAATTTGTAGTCGGAGATATCAAAGATAATGATGGTACAGAATATACTTTAATCTGTACGGGCCATAATGATTATATCCTAATTTATGGCGGTCATATAATTGAGTCTGGCCCGAGAAGTAGGATTATTGCGTACCTCTTATGAAGCGAAAAGAAGCGTTTTAAGGCCCTTATATTTAAGGCCATATAAATTTAAGGGCCCCTAATATAAAATTAAAATACTCGCTTCTTAGGCACTTCTTAGATACCTTCAAAAATAAAAATTTTATGTGAGGCATAATATGATAGAAAAAGAGAACAAGGACTATCGCCTTTCGGCATATGTCCCGTTGGAAATGGCACTAAAAATTACTGCGAATGCCAAAAAGTATAAACTTTCGGTATCACAGTATTTAGCAGTAATCATTGAAGAATATTTTGCAGAACACGAGGAGGCACAAAATGACAATAATTTACATTGACCCTAATGGCAAAAGCATGCGTATGGAATCTGATTATAATCCAGTAATTGAGATTCCAGTATTGTTCAGATTCTATAAAATCTTTGACAGTTTATCGGTATTTATTAACCCGAGCCAAGACCAGATTAAGAAAATGAACAAGAACAAAAAGAATCATCCAGACCAGTTTGAATATTATATGACAAGTATGGTATTGAATGGTTCGCCAGATAGTATGGAAAACTGGAAGCTGCAAAGAATTTCTGGTGCACCGAATGAAATACTTGCGAGATATCCAAACTATTGGAAAAGTGCATTTGAGAACTGGTATGGCAAATATGTACTTGGCAATAGGTCTATCTATGGCAATCACAGTACTCTTGGAGATACCTTTTACTTTGCTGACAGGAATATCTCTAATGTATCTAATGTATGTATCTATGCTTTTACAAAATGCGATATTGATTACGAGACACTTTCAAATGTTTTAATATTCAAAATGGGGAAATAGTTATGGCTTATATCAAGCTAATAAATGGCAAAATTATAGAGTGTCAAGATTCCGAAATAGATTCACTCTTATCTGAAAACAAGAAAGCTGAGATTATTTCAGAAGAAGACGCACATATTTTGCTATTTATTAAGATAGGTAACAGACTAGCCGCCAAGTTTTCTAATTATGAACACCTGATAGATATATCGCAGGATATATTCTATATGCTGTTCAAAACTTATAAAGAAAAAGGTGACTATGCAAAAGATAAATCCTTTGCAGATAATGCAAGGATTTGGTGGAGTATTGGTCAGAAAGATTGCTATTACCTAATCAGAAAATATAAAAACAAAACAAAGAATGAGGATTTAACAAACTTTGATGAATTTATAGATTCTGAAGAACCCAGGTTTGTTATGGCCAGCAAAAATGACTTTTATGAATTTGAACATTTAAGTGTATGCAATTGCATAATCGAATACATAAATGAACTGGCACACAGCGATAAATATGCTGACCAACAAATGGGTTTGTTTGGTATTGCTAAATTAAACAATCTTTCTGACCAACAAGCTGGAACAATTTTAGAAGTAGGCATGGAACGCATCTATGAGATTCGTAGAGCACTTAAAGCAAAAATCTATAAAAAATTTGGAGATGTATTATGCTAATAATACTTGAAGGACTTGACAAATCGGGTAAGACAACATTTGCACAAAGGTTTGGAAGTGATGCTATATACTATCACTCAGATGCTGAAACCGATACAATGAAAATGTTTAGGCAAGCATATAAAGCATCCTTGAGAGAGGACAAACCGGTTATTCTTGACAGAAGCTTTATGAGCGAGATTGCATACGGTACAGCATATAGAAATGATGTTAAACTTACACAAGAAGAATATGAAGTAATTGTGGAAAGGCTTGTTGCTATACCGCATATTATCTTGTATTTCAAAAGACCTATTTCCAAATGTAAGTTTGAAGATAATGAATTTGAATCTGATACTTCAAAATTATCGTATACTGCGTATATTTATTCACAATTGATTTCTGACCTTAAAGACAAACTTAATATCTATGAGGTGAAGTATTATGATTGATAATATCTATCCTGTTGAAACATATAATTTAACTTATACTTTACATTGGCAGACAGAATATGAAATCGAGGTGGAATATGATTAAAGTTGGTGATATTTTAACATTCAATATGCAACCGAATTTTGAGTATCTGGTCACCCAAATTGATAAAGTCGATGAAAAAGATAAGTATACAGATTGTATACATTTACTCTGTATTACAGGCTATTGTGAGTGGACACGTACAATCTGTAAGTGGTTACTTAAACATTATACAAAGGTAGGTACAATAGATGCTATTAAATAATAAAGAATTAAATTACAGTTTTTCTCAATTTAGACTTTATAACGAATGTCCTAAAAAGTATCAATTCAAATATGTCCGCGGCATTCAGGAACCTACAAATGAAAATCTTTTGATTGGCTCAATTATTCACAAAATTCTTGAAACCACAAAAGATATGGAAGGACAAGATTATAAAGATGCAATTCAGAGATTGCGAGATTTATATGGATATTTTTATCCAAATAAACTTGAAGATGAAGTTAAAGAACTTATAAAAGATAAAGATATTCTTGCGCAAGAGCTCAAACTATTTTTGGATGACTTTATTGGCATAATTGACTTGGTGTATAAAGTTACGGATAAACCGTATAATTATGTGATTGCGGATTATAAGGTTACCAAGAAACCTAAGACTCAGGAGTCAATTTATTCTGAAGGCCAGTTGTTAATTTACAAATATATTTACTGCAAAATCAATAATATTGACCCATCTAAGGTTGCAGTACAATATATCAATATTGCTCCATTCCTTAAAGAGAAACTTATTGCACCTATTGAACCATATAATCCAGATATTTCTGAATGCGAATCTGTTTGGGAAAAGGCAAATGAAGTCAAACAAAAAATTCTGTACGGTGAATTTCCTAAAAAGAAAACATGGTGTAAATGGTGTTTCTATAGGGAAATGTGCAATAACGAGCCTTAATATAGGAAGTGAAAAGAAGCATTTTAAGGGCCCTTAATATAAAGGTTATAAATTATAAGGGCCCTTAATATAAAATTAAAATGTGCATTTCTTAGATACTTCTTAGATACCTTAAAATCATAAAAATAAATTTTATAAAAAGGATATAGAAAATTATGAATACAATCTTCATTCTTAAAAGAAGAATTCAGACAAATACAAATTATAAGGTTATCCAAGTTGCAATAGGTGAAATTACAAAGGAAACCAAAAATTATCTTTTCTATGAATTTGCAGGCAAGAAAGGAAGATTGAAGAAAACTTTAATTATTGATACATGGAATCCAAATAGTCCATATACCTTGCAATATGCTTTAGAAAAGATTATAACGGAGAATAAAGATGAATTACTTAAAATTGACGCATACCCTGAGTTACCTAAAAAGTTTGCAATCGCTAAGTAAATGCAAAAAAGGTCAAGTTGCGGCAATACTTGTTTCTTCAGACTTATCACAGATATATTCCATTGGAATAAATGGTGGGCCTAAAGGACAAGACGATTGCATTTGTGATTCTGATTTATCTAAATTTGGTTGTGTTCATGCTGAGCAAAATTGTTTAGTGAAAAATACAAACAAATATGATGAGAAAATTATGATTTGTACAATGGCTCCATGTGTAACTTGTGCAGCTTTAATTGTCAATGCAGATTGCAATATAACTGAATTTATGTATGGCGATGATTACAAAGATTCTCGTGGAATTGAAATTTTGCAAAAAGCTGGTATTAAATGCACAAAAGTGTTATCAATTGCGAATACTTTGTGAAATTGAGTTTCGCAAAATCATCACTGAAGCCGCGCTGCAAGCAATGTGTATGTGATATACGTAACACATGCGTAAATATATATGTAAGCACGCGCTGCAGCGGTATTACTATCGCACGCTATTGTCAGCCGAAAATTTTAAGTGAAAATGATTTTCACGAAAATAAAAAGGGAAAACAATATACGCGAATTTTGTATTGCATGAGTAACTGCGCTCACGACTATATATTAGCCTGTGTTGCATATTTGTTGCACGTAAGTTGTATACGAGTTGCACGCGAATAATGCTATTTTCGTAACCAATTTTGCTAAAACTATAAAATTTTGGCATAATAATTTTCTATTAGTGTATTATATATTATGTGAGGATTGATATGGAACTTTTTGATTTTCAAAAAACATGGTCTGATGCTGCAATAAAATACTTTAATGAGACTGATGTCAAACTGCCAAGATTCAATTTATTTCTTGACATGGGTCTTGGCAAAACATATATCTCATTGGATATTTGCAAGCGCTTAAATGTTGAAGAAATATTTGTAGTCTGTCCTAAATCTCTCATAAGTATGTGGGAATATGAGATAACCAAATACTTTAAGTTTAAGCCACCGAAATTTACTGTCATAAATTATGAGCGCTTTATTAGAGATGAAATCATATTTGAACCAGATATTTTGATTCTTGATGAAGCTCATCGAGTCAAAAATGTCCATAGTAAAACGCATAAACGCATAACCGAGCATGTCCGTCCTAAGCGCATACTTGCTTTAACCGGTACACCTATTACGCGAGATTATTTGGATTTGTTTGGTATTTTGACAATTTGCTCGCCTACAATTTCATTTAATGGAATGCTTGAAGCACAATTTAGAATGAGATATATTGTAAATCAGAGTACTGAGCGTACAGAAGAGCTTGTAAATCTGATTAAACCATATACCATTTTTGCTAAGTTGGAAGATTATATTAAAGACATCCCGCCTTATGAAGATATTATAATTCCAGTTGAGCTTGCTGAAGCACAAAAAGCGGCTTTGAGGTGGATATATTATAGTGATGATCTTGCTATTACGAGGATTCTTAGAGCCCAGCGAATAACTTCAGGTATAAATTTGTTCTCTGGCAAGAGAGAAGCTTGTGAGTCATTGATATATGACATTTTGACTAATAATGAAAAGGTAGTTGTATTTACAAAATTTGATGATGAATTCAACTGGTTTATAGAAGCTTATGGACCTATTTGTACAGGTATAAATGGCAAAACGAAACAAAAGGATAGAGAATCTGCTATTAAAGCATTCCAAGAAAATCCTGATGTTAAAATATTTGTTGCAAACTTACAAGCAGCCTCTGTTGGTTTAACATTGACTGCAGCGCATAAATGTATATTCTATACTGAGACTACTACATGGGGTGATATGGACCAGGCAAAAGCAAGAATCTACAGAATCGGGCAAACTAACTTCTGTACCTATTATTACCTCATTTGTATGGATTCAATCGACGAATTGATTCATCAATCAAATATGAATAAAACAGATTTGATTGAAGATTTCAAGAATAAATATGGAGGTGAATAATGAAGGAACTCACATGGAACCCTGAATTTGGAACAGGCGGAACTATTGAAGCCAAATGTGACTTATGTGGTAAAAGCCTGAAATTCAAATTCAAACAAAAGCCCTCTTACAAAAATGTGCAAGAGAAGCTTAAGGCAAAAGGCTGGTTAGCAAGGAAGATTGATGACAAATGGCATGATTTTTGTTGTCAAGATTGTTTTGACCAGTACGAAGATGAACATTATGAAGATTAAAGGAGAATTATTATGTTGAAAATTGATGCAGCTTGTGACATTTGTGGTAACAATGAAGGTCTTACTAATGTACCTTATCCGGTACTCATTCCCAGTGAGAAAGGCTATACAATTAGGGTAATGCCTGTTGTATTTTGCGGTAAGTGTACAAATAAGGTACTTAAAGTAGCATTCATAGAAAATGAATATCGGATGACTACTTACGAGGAAGAACCCGAGGAAAAGCAGGTTCCAGAAGAACATCCGGAAGCAATTAAACCGGTTACTGAAAATCCCAAAAAGAATAAAGCTCAGAAGGTTCAGAAAACTGAAATACCCTATGATTATGAGGAGGTTAAATAATGGATAAATATGCTTTGACAGCTCAGCAATTACGTCTTGCAAAACTTGAATATGAAGTACTGCAGGCACAAGCCGATGCTAAGAAGAAAGAGTATGAAGCACTTAGAAAACAGCTTTGTAATGACATGGTATCTAACGAGATACTTAAATTCAATATTGCAAAGACTGACACTGAACCCGGGATGTCGTTCAGACTTGAATCCAAAGAAAGATGGTCACCGGTTGTTGAAGAAAAAGGTGCATTGTTCAATGTCCTTAGGTCCGAAGCACCCGACTTGTTTACAGTTTTGCCGGCTACTCTCAATAAGTTTATCAACAACCAGATTGAAGCTTATGGCCAGTTGCCTCCGCAATATGAAGGTCTTGTCAAAAAATATGATGACACTCATGTGGTCGTAAGAATTACAAAATAAGGAGATATTAAAATGGAAAACGAAATGGTTGTTAGAAATGAGTTTCAGGTAGCTGAGTTTGCTGAAAATGCAATGGAAAATCTTGCCGGTATTACTCTTGAATTTCCGCAGCTCAAGATTCCTACGGGTGGTAGTTTGTTCTTTGATGTTGACGAAGAACCTGTCAAGGAAATTATTGGTGTCATTGTTGCTCACGGGCCGATGCACAGTTATTATGCAACTGAATTTGATGGCACTAATAATCCACCTGATTGTTTCTCCAGGGATGGTGTAACCGGTAACTGGAGAGTTGCTGGTGAAGAGGATGAAACTGTATATGAATCCAGAGATTGTGCTACTTGCCCGTTCTCTAAATTCGGTTCTGATAAGAATGGTGGTAAAGCCTGCAAAGAAAAACATCAGCTGTACATTCTGATGTCTGGTCAGATGATTCCGTATACACTCATGCTTCCCGTAAGCTCTGCCGGCGTGCTTAATACCTATGCTACTAAGCTGTTTACCAGAGGGCAATTCCTTGGCGATGTAGTCACTTCTTTTACCCTTGAGAAAGCTACCAACAAGACGAATATTGTATATTCTAAGATTGTTATGAAAAAGGTACGCGACCTTACGGCTGAAGAAAAGACTGTGCTCAAAAAGACAGTTAACCTTGTGAGGCAGGCAAATGGACAAAATTAAAGTTAAACTTGTATCGCATGATGACCTTGATGCCATTGCTACTGCGTGTAAAATTACACGCAGTATGGGTAAGGTCGATGACTTTGACCAACTTAAAAATGACTGGTCTAAAGAAAAGATTCAGGCTATGCTGGAATATCCGCACTCCAAACTCGGAAGATTTACTGATTTCAATTTCCTGATTCTTGGAGCATCTCGTAGATTTCTTTCTCAGATTATCACTCACCATGTAGGTTGTGATTTGATTTCTGGCAGCCTCCAGTATTCTGATATGACCGGTAATACAATATATCCGAGCGATATGTTCGTTGTTCCGTATGGTATTATTTGTTATGCTGATACTGAAGATGACAATGGTCTCAAAAATGGCTGGATTATTGATTATTATATCAAATCTCAAATGAAAGCCATTGAAACTTATGAATCGCTCAGACAGTACAAGATTGACAATGATGAAGCTGGTTATGTAATGCCTATGTCTTCAAGAAACAATATTTACCTTAAAGTAAATCTTGAGGAGCTTAGGTTTATTGCAAACCAGAGACTTTGTCGCAGAAATACCGAAGAAACTCGGTATGTTGTCGGTCTTATGGTTGAAGAGGTTATTAAAGCAACTGGGCTTAAAGATGAATTATTTATGCCCACTTGTCACGATAGGCCTTGCCCTGAAGGTAAGTATTCTTGTGGCTGTCCTGTCATGCTCAATACAATAAAAGAACTTCTTGATTTTGATTTTCAGAAAATAAGAAATGCGTGAAAAAGTTATTGAAAATCGAATAAAACACGCACTTACCAGTTTGGGCCATAATTGTTGGTTCTTCAAACATGCAGCAGGTGCTGCCATGAAAGTTGGTATTCCTGACATCATCTGCTGCATAAAAGGTAAGTTTGTAGGTATCGAAGTTAAACAGGAAAATGGTCATCAATCTGCTGCTCAGAAAGTTACTTGTAAAAATATACAAGCTGCTGGTGGTGAGTATTGGCTTGTATGGTCATATGAAGATTTTGTAGAACAGTTCAATGTTTTTGCAAGGAGAATTAAAAATGAGGCCAAGGACTAAAACAGTTTTTAGTGTAAAATGTGCTACAGATTCAGTCAATGAAGAAGTAGATAAAAAAGATTATAAAGTTAAGATTACAAGAGGTGTCACGGGTGAGGAAATGACGTATGCTCTTGTCGCACTCTTGCAAGTTATTATGGCACATGAAGAAAGTGTCGGTAATAAATTCTCTCCAAACGCATTTATGAATTATATTAAAATGCTTTTGGATGATTCGAAGATAGGAGTACCACAAGATGATTGAAGCATTGTTTCCGCACCAGAGAACTGGAGCACTATTTCTCAAGGAGCATTCCAGAGCATGTCTGTTCTGGGAAGTTGGCACGGGTAAGACTAATGCAGTTATTTCTGCGGTCAATGCTTTTTCAAACGGTAAATTATTGATACTTGCACCTGCCTGTGTTATTCATGGTATGTGGGAAAGATATGATGATCTGCCTATCAAGCATGATGTTACATTTATGACGTATGAGTGGCTTAGCCGCCATATGAGTTATGCAAAAGAAAATCAGTTTAATTATATTATTTGTGATGAATGCCACAAACTTAAAAGCAGAAAATCAAATGTGCATCGAGCAGTAAGAATACTTACAAAAAGAAAGGCTTGTAGATTTGCATGGGGCCTGACTGGTACACCATATGCCACAAGTTTTCTTGATGTTCATGGTATTTTTGATGCTTTGAATATTTCAGAATTCAAAGAAACTTACGACCAGTTTATGCACATCTATTATGATTGTCGAGTGGTTTACGTAAATGCTGGTAGATTTATTTATCAGCCATATGCTTTGAAAGCTGGTATGCTGGATGTACTTGTTGAACGGATTTCTCAGCACGCAAGTGTGCTTAGGTCACAAGATTGCGTTCAATTGCCCGAATTTAAGATTGATGAAATTGAAATTGATGGTATGCGTACTAAGCAGTATATTGATGCTACAAAAGGTATTATTACCTATGCTGAGGACCATCAGGAAACTGTAAATAAACTTGCTTGTGTACAAAAGCTCCATCAGCTTTCAAATGGTTTTGTATATGATGCAGAAAAGAAACCAGTTGTATTCAAAGCTAATTTGAAACTTGCATTTTGTGAACATTTAATTCCCGCAGAGCTCGAAGAGCGAGATAAGCTAATTATTGTATATGTATATAAATATGACTTGGAATGTCTTGAAAAGCTATTAGATTTATTGAAGATTACACATACAACAGAATTTGATGGATTTAATTCTACTCAGGTTTTATTGCTTCAAGAACAGAAAGCTATTGGTGTAAATCTTCAAGAGTATACGAGTTGTATTATCTTTTATACATTTAGTTACTCTTATCTTGAATATAATCAAACAATTGGGCGCATATATAGAGTTGGACAAACCAAACCTTGTAAGGTGTATGCTTTGATAAACAAAGGTACCTCAGAAAGAAAAATCTGGACAGCTGTTCAAAAAGCATATGATATGGATACCTTATTCAAAAATCTAATGCACAATTTAGGAGATAGCGATGATTGATTTAATTGAGCAGTTATTTCCAAATTCTAAATACAGAGAAGTCTTTCTTAAAAATGACCCGCGAGCCCAAAAGCTTGGAACAAGCCATAAAGCTCCTATAAACAATAAGGTTTTGTCTTATTTAGAAATTAAAGATACTCCGAATCGTATCGGCTGGATTGTACCTGAAGGCTATACTGTCATTGATATTGATGATAAACAAATCGCTCATAAGGTACAAAAACTTTTAATGGGTGAAGGTATAGATACCATTATATTTGAGACCGAGCATGGTTGTCATTTTGTTTTTAGATCTATACCCGGTGTATTCCAGACGCAAGGTTCTTTTTGTAGATTGGGTTTCAAACTTGATACACGTTCGAATGCTTCAGGGTATATTGTTCTTCCATATAATGACCCTGATAGACGCGTAATAACTACTACAAATTATATACCTGACCTGCCTCAGTATTTATTGCCAGAAAGAATTGACTTTCCCGATATGAATAAGGTAGTTGAGGGAGAGCGCAATGGAAAGTTATTTGAGTTTATGACAAAGCTCAAATATCTTAAAAATATAACCATTGACCAAATAAAGCAATGTGTTATACTTTGTAATAGGTATATACTTGATAAACCGCTTACAGATAAAGAACTTGAGAAGACTGTCCTTTCTGATAAAAACCTTGAACGCGGCGCAGATGTAACAAAGATTAGTCCTAATACTATTGCAATCGAGTTGCTCAAAGAACTTAAACTTGTTACAACTAATCAAGGTATGTATATGTACAATGGTAAGTACTATGAACCTTGTGATGATTATCAACTTGCCAGGTATATACATGCAAGATATGCTGAGTTCGGTGAAACAAAGCGAAATGAAGTTATTGAATTTATAAAACTTAAAACATATGTACAGCAAGATGATATAAATAGTGACTGGCGCAAAATCACTGTTAGAAATGGTGTGCTCAATCTCATGACTGGTGAATTGTCAGATTTTGATTCTAACTATATTACTACAAGATATGTTGATGTTGAATTCATTCCTTCATGCGCTACTTCTGAAAGAATTGAAAACTTTATCAATGGTCTTTCAGGTTATACGGTAGGTATACCTGATTCCGAGCAACAATCTGCTGCCGAGAAAAAGAACAAGCTTTATGAATTTATAGGTTATTGTCTCGTATCTCGTAATAAATTTCAAAAGATATTCTTTTTGCTTGGGCCTGGTGCTACAGGTAAATCCACATTTCTTGAGCTTGTAAGAAAACTTTTCGGTCCACATAATTGTGCAGCACTGAGTATGCAAGACCTTGAAGCCACCTTTATGCCGGCACAGCTCAAAGATAAGATGGTAAATATTGGTGATGATATTTCCATGAATACGTTACTTGATGGCGCTATCATTAAGATTTTGTGCGGCACATTGCCTATTATGGTGCAGCAGAAATATGAGAAACCATATGAAATGGTGAATGAAGCTAAATTTATTTTCTCTTGTAACAAGATGCCGATGTTCAAAGACCACTCAGATGGTCTATACAGAAGACTTGAGATACTTGAGATTACAAATAGAGTCGCACCGGATAAGCGTGATTCTAATCTTATTGAAAGGTTTACCCATGAAGATTTACAATACTTGCTTTGGCGTTCATTTGTTGCTATAAATTCTGCACTTATAAACGATAAGCTTATTGATACAATCTGTTGTCAAGAGGCTCTTGAGAAGTTTAGAACACAATCTTCAACCCTCTTGTCATTTATCAAAGGTGGTGAAGCTGTAAATTATAGTAAGACAAGTGAAGAGCTTGAAGTAAAGAAAGGTTTTATTGGTGCAAGTATCGCTCGCAAATACCATGATTATGTGGTATGGTGTCAAGAATACGGTAAGTCTCGGCAATCTCTTGAAAATTTTGTGGATAATATTTGTAGCGAATTTAATTTGGCTATTTCTAAGGGAAAATTTATAGAACCTCAGAAGTCATAAGAAGCCCATATTTTAATATTTTATAAAGCCTTATAATTTATATGGCCACGCATATAAAATTAAAATATGAAAATCTTAGGTACTTCTTAGATATATTTCAGATAAAATTTATATGGAGGGTTTATTAAAATGGCAAAGCATGACGTGTTTAATAAAGAATTATCCTTTATTAAACAAGATGCGCTTAGGGATTATATTATTGATATTCTTGATAATGTAGTTCCTGACTATTTCTATCATATTGCGGCAAGTAGTACTGGTAAATATCATCCAGATTACGCTCTTGGTGAAGGCGGTCTAGTTAGACACACGCAAGCTGCGGTACGCATTGCAGTAGGTTTGTTTCCTCTTACTAAATATGCTGAAAATCAGAAAGATTTCATTGTAGCAGCGCTCATTTTGCATGATACATTCAAGCTCGGCGAGCATGAAGAGCGTTATACCAGAGCTGACCACCCGCTTATTGCGGCAAGAGTATATCAGAAATACTTTGATGACAAAAATCTTTCTGAAGTTGGTGAGGTTATTGGAAATCTTATTGTAACCCACATGGGACAGTGGAATAAAGATTATAAAACTAAAAAGGAAATTCTTCCTATACCGAGTAATACTTGGCAGAAGTTCGTTCATACTTGTGATTATCTTGCAAGTAGAAAATATCTTGAATTTAATTTTAATGTGGAGGTAAATCGTGACTAATATCAGCTTAGCGCAATTTTGTGAACGTGCGTATAATAGTGCAAAATTGAAAGGATTTTATACAAACAATCAATCCGATGATGCCTATATTGCGGGAATTCACAGTGAATTAAGTGAAGCTTTTGATGCTTGGAACAAAAATCTTGGATTTTATATCCCGTACAATGGTACTAACGAGCCTGGCGGTGTCATTTTTGAACTTGTCGATGCTGTGATTAGAGCGTTAAGTTATTGTGGATATAAAGGTCTTACACCTAAGACGCTCGAAGTTACTACTGATAGGCCATATGTACAAGATGATTTGTGTGATATGATTCTTCGGTCTCATCTTGAATTATCTCAGTATTATGAACTAATTGGTAAAGAAACGCGTGATGATTTTGAATATCAGCTTGTAGTTAAATGCTCTGAAAATATTTTTTCAAGTTTTATTGATAGGATTGAGCGCTTTATTGTAGATACTATAAATGTTGAGCTTGATAAACTTATTGAAATGAAATTTGCATATAATTCTACAAGAGGATTTAGGCATGGCAGCCACAAGGTCTAAGCGTAAGCGCAATAAGTCTGTAAAACAATTACAGGCTGAAGAGTATAAAAAGTATTCATGCGATAATTGTAAGTGGGCATCAATATCTGATGATTGGTGTCGCTTACAAGATTGTTCAATCGTCTTGGTCCATTGCTGCAAATTATTTGAAGAAAAGCTTGGACCGAGAGATTGTACGAAATGTAAACATTATAATAAAAGAAAGAATGCAATAAGCAAATGTAAGATAGGAATTTATAACTGTAAAGGAGTAGTAAAATGAAAACAATTCTTGAAAAGTATCTTGACCAAATCAATAATGCTTATTTTGAGATAACTCAGTTTAAGTATAACAAAGCAATCATTGACAACAATGAAGTTCGTATTGTTGTTTACAAGGTTGGTCCGGTTATTAGAATTGATGTTAAGGAGAAAGATAATGATCCCGGTGAATGATTCTATTGATAGAGGTTGGATGGTTGCCCAAATCAATTCAATGATTAAATCTAAACAGGCGCTTTTGGGTTTGGATTGTAAAGATAAGAATATGATTGGATTTGCATATGATTCTGGCTATATGCAGTGTCTTGTCGAAATTTATCAGATTGTAATGCAGCCTATTGTTAAAGATATGATGTCTGATTTGTCCAAAGAGTCTGAACCTGAAGAGGAAGAAGATGAATAAAGAGCTAATTGTATTCGACTGGGAAGTCTTTCCTCATTGGAATTGCGTTGTATGGAATGTATACAACGGTACAGATAATATTGAGTTACAAGTTATAACCTCTGATGATGAAGACTATATTAAAAAACTCAAAGATATGGCATATCGTGGTTATCTTGTAGGTTTTAACATTAAAGGTTATGACTTGCAAATGCTTGATTTTGCAACTAAAGGTTATACTCCTGAAGAATTGTATGAGCACAACCAAGCAATAATTGGAAGCAGTGACGGTAAATGGAAAAGCCTTTCATTCTGGCAGAGATTCGAGTTTACTGATTTGTTTGATGACCTTAAAACAATGGGTTCTTTGAAACAGTTTGAATCCAATACAGGTTTGCTTATCAAAGAGTCAAGCGTTCCTTTTGGTAAAGAAGACTTAACCGAAGAAGATAAAGCAGATATTATTAAATATTGCAAGCACGATGTATTTGCCACAAATAAGCTTGTTACTGCTCGTTGGGGTTATCTTACAGCAAAAGCAAATTGTGCAAAGTTGTCAGATTTAAGCGAAGCTGAATGTATCAAAAATACTTCTGCAAAAGTTTGTGCAAAAATGCTTCATGCAAAAAAGACCGAAAACCCCAATGAACCGATATATCATATCCCGGAAAAACTTAAGCCATTATTTGAAAAGATAATTCATCCGGTCATTATAAATCAGTTTGAAGGTTCTGAGCTTACAAATGACTTTTCATATGAAGTCATGTATATGAAAAACAAATTTATATATGGCGCTGGAGGAGTACATAGTACAATTGCTGATGAACTCTATGCAATATCGGATGATGATTATATTCTTGTTAATGCTGACTTTGAAAACCTTTATCCAAGTTTGCTCATCCTTTTTGATTACTATGCAACTGGTATTCCAGATTCTGGACGAGAATTGTTCAAGTACTTACTCTCAGAGTGCAGAAGACTCAAAAAACAACTTAGAGAAATGAAAACAAATAAGAAAGCAGATACTCCGGAATATGCTGAGCTGTTTGCTTTGAGAGATTCTATTAAACTCATTTTGAATGCCTCTACTGGAGCAATGCGGCTTGAATATAGTCCTTTATATGACCCGCAAAATATTATTGCACTTTGCATGACCGGTCAATTGCTCACAACCTGTATGGCTAAGATTGTATTTAATCTCGGTGCACAGATTGTACAGTCTAATACTGATGGTGTTACATTTATGCTGCCTCGAAATAAACTTGAAGAATGCTACAAAGAGCTTAATGAGTTTAGTAAATTTGTTGGTATTCCACTGGATATTGATGAAGAATATGCAATCTTTCAAAAGAATGTCAATAATTATATTCTTTTGTCTGAGCCTAACGCAAAGCCTAAGCTCAAAGGTAGATGGGCAAAACAATCTGGGTCAAATGTTCCTTTGACTCCTCTTAATGCACCAGTCATCAATAATGCTGTTATTGATTATTATTGTAAGAACATTCCAATTGCAGATACTGTCAAGGCATGTAAAAATCCTTTGGACTTTATGATGACTACAATGAAAGGTCCTACATATGATGGTGTATTGTATGCAAGCCCAATCGGTGAAGTTGAGACTACAAATGTAAATAGATGTTATGCCTCAGTTTCCCCGAAGAAAGGTACTTTGTATAAATACAAGACCGATGGTGATCAAATCATAAAGCATGATAAGATTGCAGTTATTCCCGATCACTGTGGTCTGTGGAATGAAGAAGTTACAAACGAGTTACCTATTGATCTTGATTATGGATGGTATATCGAAGCCGCTAAGAAAAATGCGATCAGTATGAAAAAATTATAATTACATTAAGCCGAGGGCTATTTGTTAGCCCTCGGCTTTATTTTTGGTCGTTTTCATGTATAAAACGTCGAAAATCGCTTAAAATTCGATACGGAAGCCAAAAGAAGCCCTGTGAGCCTCGCGCATAAGGGCCTTTATATTTATATGGGCCAATTATTTTATAGGCCTCATATATAATCTAAGAATATCTAAACTATATAGTTTTTCGAATAAAAAATTCTGGGTGACTCAAAATCACCCAGAATTTCATTTATCTAGCATATTGACCTATTTTAAGCTGCCTACGAGCTTCTGTCGTTGCTCTATTTTGCAAAGATTTTAATGCCTTGCGCTTATTTTCCATGGACATCTTCTTATACCTATCAGTATTTATAAGCCCATTTGCATATTGACTATACAGCTGTGCTCTAAGCTTCTGATAGTCTTTATACTGTTTACTAGATAACTTATAGGTTACACCATCAATTGTATAAGTAGAAGACGGTCCAGTCGTCGCAGCATCAACTGCTTCACTTTCAGTTTCAACCTCACTTTCACCTATATACTTAGTTTGCATAGGATAAATAGCATTGAAGATTGCAAGGAATCTAGACAGCCAAGGATTGTTATTATTTGTATAACGCGTCATATCTTCGCCAGTATACGGGTCAACCTTGTTGCCGAGCAACAAGCTTGCTCCAGGGATAGCTTGGATAATACGTTTTACAAACTTCCAGTTACCAGAGGTATCTTTCTGATAAGGGTCAATAACTTGTGCTGCACGTCTGATAAAGCTTGGAATGAACTGAGTTACAAAAGAAGCAAATGTATTTGATATAATATCTACCGGTTCCTTATTGCCTCCAAAGGAATTTATAAGTTCACCAATAAATGTTGCATCAAAGAGTGCATTGCCACCGATAAGCAAAGTGTCCCAAACTCCAGCAGTAGAATCAGATGCCATACTCGCACCAACGATAAGCGGCAGTGATGCTGGCGACAAATTTTCAAGAGACATTGAGAATTTGCCAAACAAAACAAGTTGCGGTCCAGCATATTCATCGTCATCGTCAATTGCAAGTAATCCAAGAGACGCAAGAATTGCACCCAATACAATACCAGTAGTACCAACAACTGCACGGCCAAGTTGCTTTGCGGCAGTAATATTCCTGAAAGCAGACTTATCGCGTGCAAGCGTCATGCCAGCTTTAATCAAACCAAATGGTGAATATGCAAGTGCTGTCATTGTAGTATTGATAAGCATTCTCGGGAATGGAAGAATTATACTGGTAATAACTTTTGCAACCGGATATTTATCAAGAGCAGACATTACGGTTTTATATAACTTTGGCATGCTACGGAGATAAATCTTTGTTGCTTCGAGTCTTGAATATTCTACCATATCATCAAATCGATGTTTCAATACTTCATTACCATTATTTAATTCTTGTAATTGTTCAGTAGTAAAGTTATCTGATACAAGTTTTTGTGTCATTTCAATAATACGCCTACGCATGAATATCTTGTCGTATTTATCCATGACACCAAAAATCTTATTATATATATTATTTAAGAATCTACCGAAATTACCATCACCAAATGGTGTTTTTTCATTAAGTTTGTTATTAAGTTCAATTACTTTTTGATTCATTGGATCATCGATTAAATCATCTGCGGCAATCTTTTCTAAGGTGGTACTGTTATAGTCATAACCAGTATCATACTTAGAAACAGTATTGTTTAAGATACTATCAATTAAACCATTCTTGACAAGAAGATTATCAGTAACTTGTTTTGCTTCTTCAGATACTCTATTTGTAGTACGCTTATACTGATTCTCACCTCCAGAAAGTTGCTCAATGCCTTTTATTGCAAAAGTACTAATACCTGCAGCTGTCTTATCCATTGCTGTTAATATGGCATTGGATGTAACGTTTCTTGTGAAGAATGTTGCAGGCATACTCAACATTGCAAAATATCTAAACGCATTTACCCTATTTGCAAAATTACGTAACCGATTTGCACGTTCTTCAGGCGTCTTAGCATTGAAGAAATTTATACTATTATCAAGCTCACTCTTATGCTTTTCGAATATTTTAAGCATGTCTTCAGTAGCTTTATCAGCTTCAGCATAATTGTCATCTTCAATCGCTTTCGCTTGCATATTTATCAGTCGCTGCATTTCAAGTTTTTCATCTGGAGCTAGTGCAAAATTAGAAAGTGCAATTTCGCAAAGTTCTTCAACTGGAGTAAGGCCAGAGTGTTTGAATAAGCCAAGGTTACGAGCAGATGCCGAACGCTCAACTTCGAATATTTCTCTTGCTGCTGTACGAATATCTACAGATAACTCCGGCGAAGTGCGGATGATATTCAATAATATGAGCATTCTGGATTGATACTCAGAATTAATTGACGGCCTATTCGCTGCCCATTCTACAAATGCCCTTGCTGCACGTTCATTTGTTGTTAGCTCGCTAATAATACTAGCAATAGTAGGATTCTTTCTGAATTCCTCAGTATTGAAAATCTGTCTGTCAAAAGGTTTACCCAATAGACTGCGTGATTCTTTCTTTTCAAAAACATATCGGAATACTGGACGAATATCTACGCCATACGCATAGAGATTACGAGAATTTATAGTTTTGTGCATTCGAGCATCTTCAGTATTGAGTTCTTCAAAAATTTCGGATTCAGTTCGCTTTGGTTTACGTGTTTGAGCAGGAACTTCTTCAGTTTGCGTAGGCTCTGTAGCACTTGATTCTTCAGTCTCAGTAGCCTCTTCAACTGTTGCAGGTTCTTCGCCAGTAAATTCGTCAACCCCGTCAAATTCACCGAGACCATCAAACTCGTCAAATCCATCATCAATTGCTGCAAGTTCTGCATCGATTTCGTCAAATACGTCAGTTTCAATTGGAATTACTGATTCAGGCGTCTTGGCAGGTCTTCCGCGTTTCTTACTTTTTGGAATAGTATCAAGTTCGCCAAGGCTATCTGCAAGACCTGAGAAAAACTCATCTTCGGACATTGCCGCAGGGTCAGAGGGTGCGAACATATCTGGACTGACTTCATTAGAGTCTTCAAAATTAGCGGTAACAGTATTATCTGGATGATCAGTTTCAAGATACTTTGTAATTGCTGCAGCAGCAGTTTCAAGAGTAGCCTTGTACTGTGATTCAGCAGTATTCAGTGCATCGGAAATAACATGTGACCGGTCTACATATTTACCATTTTTGAATAAGTTAATAGTTTCATCGACAATAGTACCTGCATCTTTTGCCTGATCTGCCCTAGAAAGTTTATCTGAAATTTGCAGCAATTCTCTATTGGTTGATCCGCGCATATAGTCATTTAATCTACCATCAATAAGTATTGTGCGCACATCATTATTAAGCTTTGCAATGCTTGCTTCAGTTTTAGGTGCCAGACAGAATTCAGCAAACGCAATCTTAAGACCATTTATACGCTTAATTAATGTAGTAGACATTTGTTTGAAATAAATATTATCATTCAAATATTCTTTCCAGCCACGCTGATCAGTACGATAGTTTCCTTCACCGCGTCTATCTCTTCTTGCAGCTTCAACGGAATACCTAACATAATCAGATCTATTTTGCCTGTAATTACTAACTTTTTCACGGATATATTTCTTTACAAAAGATTCATAATCTTTCTTAACTTCATTAAAGATTTTTTGCCGTTCAGGAAGATTCATGTATGCTGGAGCATTCTTTATAATATCTGCTTTAGACGGATATTTTTTAGTAAATGCTTCATGTGCAAGACGTTTTCTAAGATTTGAATCGCCTAAGAATTTAACTTCTTCTGGATGCTTAGCTATCCATTCTTTACGTGCATTTTCTCTATCAACGTCTCTTGTAATATCGAATATTTTATTTCTTTCAGCATCAGGACGGTCAATCTTGGTATCTTCAGTAATCATTCGATATATATCTTTGAGGGCATTCTGCATTTGTTCATCGGTAACTGCCGGTGAATTTGATAAACGCTGATACTCTCTTACCAATCTATCGTATGTATTACCGATATAATTTATATCAAAACTTGCACGTTGTACCGCACGCCATTTTTCAGCAACACTAGTATCTAATTTAGTATCTTTCTTGTTTCTAGCAACATCAAGTTGTCTTACTGTTTTAACAGTATTGCTAACCTGATCTTGATTAAGAGTCTTGCCGAGTACATTTTTGAGTTTATTCAAATCGATATAGCTCTTTGCAGCATAGTCATCAATTTCAATTACTGCATTCTCGGTACTATCAAAGATATTCGGCATTGCCATATTATCCGAAGGAGCAAACATATCTGGGCTAACTTCATCAGTATTCGCTGTTACAATATTATCAGGATTTCCAGCATCAAAGTACTTTGTAATCTGTTCAGCAGCATTTTTAAGGATTTCTTCATACTGTTTAGATTGAGTTGTAATTATCTCATCCATAACATTTGATCTATCAATATACTGGCCTTCCTTAAATTTCTGCAAAACTTGCTCAACTAAATGCGCTGGGCGATCAGATATTTGTACTAGTTGCCTATTTGTATCACCACGGACATATTCATTAAGACGGCCTTCTTTCAAAACTGTTTGTACATCACTTTTGAGTTTATCAATAGCTGCCTGTGTTTTTGGTGCAAAAATAAACTCAGAATAAATAACCTCCAAACCATTCAAACGTTTTGCCAGAGTAGACGAATACTGTTTATTAAATGTATTAGTTTCGACATACTGATTAAAATCTCGTTGTACTCTAGCAAATTCTTCGGGTGCAGTAAGATTCTCACGCATGTAATCCTGTACAAACTTATTGCGATCTTCAATAATAGTAGTTATTGGTGACTGGTCAAGAGTTTGTGCAATTCTTTCATACTGAGCATCTACTGTCATTAACTCACGATTGAGCCGTTCATACCGCTTTGTATCTCCAGCAGCTTGAGCGTTTGCAATTTCAGAAATAAGTTCTTGCCGCCGTGCAGAAATATTATTTGTTTGTGCAAATCCCTGCGGGCCCTGAATATCATATCTTCTAGCCGCTTCATACCAGCCGGTATTATTTCTAGCTTGAATATTATTCCAGAGTTCAATTGCTGTTTTTCTAATACTAGCACGCTGTTCATTATACTGCCGTCTAAGTGCAATTGTTCGTGATTCAATATATTTACGTCTCTCCTCACGATATTCCGCAGTTTTATCATGAACATATCTATTTAAGAATTCTCTTTGCTTAAGCAAAGGTTCACGATATTTTTCAAACTCTGGGCTACCTTGTTTTGGACGACTTTCCGGATGAAGGTTATACTCATTAATAATTTTTACTAATTCAGGATATTCTTTCTTAAATTCTTCATTCGCTACCTCAAATTTACTTTCGCCCTTCATTTTCAGGAATTTCGCTTTGTCCTCGTTCATATCATTCCATTCAGAACGTGCCATGGACTGATAAACATTTTTAGTAGCATCGAAAATCCCGGTACGCTTAGGATTATTGACACCTTCAGACATTATTGATTCATAAACTTCTTTGAGGGCATTTTGCATGTCTTCAGTAGTCACCGGCTTAGACTGCGCCATCTTGCGATATTCTTTCAGCATCCGATCATATGTACCAGTAACATAATTTATCTCAAAGTTAGCCTGCTTAATTGCCTTCCATTTTTCGGCAACACTGGTATCAAGAGCGCTGTCTTTCTTTTTACGTTGCATATCAACTTGCTTGACAGTTTTTGATACATTATCAACCGTGGAGGTATCAAGAGTTTTACTAAGCACACTCTTCAGCCTGTCAAGATTTATATAGCTCTTTGCTTCAGTATCACTGATTGAAATGTTATCAGCAGGTGCCAATTGATCAATAAGCGCTTCAATTCTGAGCTGAGCTTCTTTGGAAATACGTTCATCACTATCTTCTTGAGTATAAGCGTCTATAATATTCAATAATGTATTAGCTTTCTCAGAATTTGATGTACTATTATCTCTAATTATACCGTCAATAACCTCAAGTATTTGCCGGTCAATTGGACTCTTGAAATTGTAATCGCCAGCTTTTATAGCATTATAAATATACGGTTGAAGCTTATTTTGTAAGAAGTTAGATAATTTAGTATTATTGCGCGTTCTAAGCGTTTCGCGTATCAAATCATAAAACTCATTTGCCAAACTAAGTTTGTCGCCGTTTTCTACTTGCGTAGCCATGAGTTGCTGGAAATATTGTTGTGTGGGACTAGGCGAATTATCGGGTCTATTTGCATTCAGCTGTTTGAAAAATTTACTAAACTTACTAGTAATATTATTCATAGCAGTAGCATTATTCTCAGAATATACTCCAAGTATTCGTTTATAACCTTCTTCGCCGAATCTTGCTACATTACGAATCTTTTCGCTACGAAACTTTGCATATGCAGCGTCATTCTCAGCTTGTGCAGTAACTCTCGCTTGACCAGTTAATTCAGAATCTGCTTTAAGCTTTTCGGTTATTCTATTAACTTCAGCTTGAATACCTGCTTCATCCAGTTTAGAAATTGTGCGATTGGAAATACCTGCTATTGCAGTTTCAAGTTGCTTACGCAAACGCTTTTCCGCACCTTCGTCTAGATCATACTGCGGCAGGTCATCGAGCACATTTTGTAATTTGTTTAATCTGGACTGCAAGTTGGTATCTTTATTTATTTTTGTAATTTCAGAAGTTACTTTTTCAAGAGCTTCGCGGTTTTCTCTGTTTATTAACTGAGTTTCAACATTACCATAATCAGTCAATGCCGATTGTCTATCAGACAAAGATACTGCGTCTTCTTCATCTTTATGCCTACCAGTTTGAGTATCTTCGACGGTTTGTACTTCTAAAGTATACTCACCTTGTTCCATTCTATATTTTACATTAGAAAAAGCAAGTAAACTTACATCAAGTCCATTATGGTAAATTTTATTTTGGTAGCTTTCACCAATAATATTCCCAGATTCATCTCTGGGGGTTACAATATTACCAGCTTTACGAGCGTCGTCATTAAGTACTGCAGTTATTTTACCAGTATTCTGTGAAGCATCGGCCATTGTAGCGGAAAGCTTAACATATCGTGGGTCATCACTATTTACTTTTCCAGCATAGGCCGCTTGTAATTCAGAAATACTATTGTAAACATTATTATCTGCAGCGACAGTCATTGCTGCCCAATATGCAGAAACGGCTTGTAGGTAATCTTTTGCTTCTTGAACAGTATGAATGTGGGCATTCTGTTTCCAGTCAAGGTTACCAGATTCCGCAGTAGAATCGGGACAATTGGCAATTAGAATATTGCGAGAAAGTTCAGTATTCGTATCATCATTAATATACTGAATAATGTAAGAATGATCGATACCGTTATAAACTTCTTCAGCTTTGTTAACGTTGTAAAATTTACGGGTTTTCTCAGACATTCTTCTACCGGTATAATTGGTAATATGTTCAATAAAGTCATCTGAAAATCCAAGACGTCTAAGCTGGCTTACCGATGTAAGTTGGTATTTACTAATAATATTACAAATTGCAGAATACCATTTACTAGTTTTCCAAGGAACTTCTTGACCAGCAATATTTCCTTCAGCATCTGCATATTTTACTTTAACTTTGCCGTCTTCAACAATTAAACCAGACTTTCTTATATTATAGCCAATATCACCATCAAGAATATAACTATGGTTTCTTGCTTCGGCCCGCATAAGCTTGATAAAGTTGTCTTGCAGGATATTCGGAATACCGTAAGCTACCCAGCCACTTTCAGTTTTAGACAATCTAACAACTTTCTTATCGCGGAAAAGCTTATCGATGGCTTTGTTTAATCCATTTTCATCTGGTATTGCTTCGCCAGTTACTGGATCGACACTGACTTCACCAATAGTTTCGAGGTAACTAGATTCACACATATCTTTCAAGGTTTGAAGCAGATTACCATTAGAATCCACATTATAAATCTTACCATCATTAGTAATAAAAATCGTATCTAAATTATATACAGCAACTGGTCCTTTAACAGCAGTTTCGGTAATTTTAGTAAAGAGTGCGTCAAAATTAGCCGCAAGATTAGAGTCTTCAGCCACTGCCGGCTTGGCTTGAGTATTCAAATAATTTGATGCTGCAACGGCATTATTAAATACCCGATCATTTACAATAAATCTTTGTTTGCCACCATCCTTTGTCCATCTATTAAGTTTGTCCATTACTGCAAGAACTTCTTTACTCAATTTATGGGTATTAAAGTTGAATATTGCAGTACGCGTTTTAGCATTCCAAGTTATAACACCTTTTGCATTATATAAAGAAAATGCAGCATTGGGGTTTGCAGTAGAAATTACTCGCAGATTGCCACTAGCATCTTCCGCAATAATACTAGAATAATTAGTGTCTCTAGCTAATTCTAATTCTGAGATATCGAATTTAGGCTTAAAGTCTTTAGACAATACATCAAGAGAAACACCAGTAAATCTTTGAAGATAACGCTTAAACTGTAACTCAGGAAGGCTCCTAATATATGTACGTAGCTCAGGGTTAGTTGCTTTATCCACCCAATAATCTTTTGTAGTAAGTACAGATAAATCTTCTGGGATATTTTCTTTGCTAAATACCTTCGCTAACTCTTCAAGACTTACAAACGAGCCAGCCGCTGTATCAGAAGGAAGGCTAGGTACCCAATTATCGCCTGCTGAGAAAATTTCAGCAATAACATCGTCATTCATTAGTTTGGCAGATTGCAACAACTGAATATAATCTTTTATTTTAGTATTAGTATAACTAACAACTAGATTATTGAATGATTTTATAAACGGGTCTTTAGAATTAGTTTGTACTATTCTGAAGGACTTAAAGTCGTTGATAATATTTACACCTGAATCATAAGATGAAATGACATTTGTCCTTTGAAACATATTATTTTGCCCACGGGACATCGCTTCATTTATATCTAAGTATGTATAAACTGCGCTACTCAAACGATCCAGAAATGTGCGGTTATTACTATCCGTGTCATGAAAATGTTTTTGAAATTGTTTGCTATCTTTTGCAAATGTTTCGGCTGTAGGATAATCAGAAAGATTCAGTACACCAGAAAATATACAAAAATCATAACAAGCTTCAATTTTTTCAGGGGTATTTACCAGCTGCGGTAAAAGCATTTCCAAATTTGAGGAATTGAGCAAAGCCGCCGCAGATTCTACACCAATAGTCATCGCTGTTATATAGTGCTGAATTTCATGTACCGTGAGTTGAGTATACGGATTCATAAACACTACATCGCCATTTCTATCAAAAGTACCTGTACCGGGGCCTTCATACTGACTAACCTTTTCTTGTGTTCCACGTAAAATTACAATTTCACCACCGTAATTTGTTCCATTGCTAGTCCGATTCAAAGTACACCATGCCCATGCGCCAGGATGCTCTTTAAGGTCTTTTGGAACTCGATCTCTATATTTTATGGTTATATCTGAAAAATTTATTCCCAGACGTTCTCGGCCATAATCTGTTAAAACATCAGATAAATTAAATTCAACAACTTCATCGGTAAGTAATTCGTTCAATCTATCAATATTTAGTACTTCAGTTACAAACTCATTTTTTATGACAGTATTATCTGGTAATACTGAAAATCCAAAATAATCCTGCAAATAATAGTTCAACTTACCTCTGAAATTACTAACATCAGCATAATCATAACGCCTCAGAGCATTATCTAATACTTTTAAGCCGTCTTTTGAATAATTCTGTCGGTCAAAGATTTTAACAACTGCCTGATCAAGCGTACAATTTTTAATGCTGTCTGCTGCAAATCCAAAATCTTTTCCAAATTGCCGAATTGCAGTGATTAACATAACTGACTGTTTGCTAACATTCCCGCCAAAATATAAGTATGGTGTAGTTCTAGTGCTCGGGATAAAATCTTCTTCACCAAGCCGATTATCAATAAATTGCGGCGTAACATTTGTACTTAAATCTTTACGATACTGTTCAATATCATCCTCACTAATATTAGACAATATTGTACCGTCATATACTTTTAAGCCACTTCCAGCAACATTCTGAACTTCTTCTCGTATAAACTGCAAAACATTATAAGTATGATTTTTCTTAGGATTAACTAGATTTTCAAGTATCTGCTTAATTTTACCATATGCTTCGTAATCACGCCATGCCATAGCATTTGCAATAGGATTGTTTTCTACAAATGCTGCTGTATATAAAAGCTGCTGATACTGAATAAGCCGAGGTACTTTTTTAATATCCAGTCTATCCAAGAAAGATTCAATTAGTGCATTTGCTTCTGGGTTTGCCATTATTTCTTGTACCCAGTAGTAAGTTGCCTGGCATACTGCGCTCATTCTAACAAGTGTTCCGAACGATCTAACATTCAACAGACTTTGATTTACAAATAATATTGGTGTTCCGTTATACTCGTGTACAAACATTGTTGGCATATCGGTTTTTGTAGTTACAAATGTCTGTACCTGCTTTATATTCTTATGCGCACTAATCCCAAAAATAAGATTACGTATATCGCCATTCGGCGTTTTAAGTTCATTAGCAGATTTCTCAGTAAATATAATATCCAAGTTGCCGCCAAAAGCATCAATAACCGACTGCTTCAATCCAGAAGCAGCTTTGGTCATTCGCTGTTTTCTGAAGTCATTAAGCTTTATGACATCATCAACAGTTTTCATAGTTTGCTGTTCAAACAAATGCAAACCGTTTGTGAATGCTTCTTGCCCAAATTGCTTGATCATACTATTAGTCTGCAAGGCAAGCAACAAGGATACTTCGGTACTAAGCTTCTGAGACATATCCTCAGGTACGTTATACCAATAATCTTCAATACCAAGCGTATCTACTGTGGGTTGTGCATAATCATAATCAACGGATTCAGTGTTATTAAAAACAGATTCTAATGTTGAATAATCAGTAATACGACCGGTAGAAGTTGTATATGTATATACCGGCTCAGTTTCACCAATCGGATTTGATATAGTTTCATTGTATCCATATCTAGAATACTGTATACTATTTGCAGCTTGACTAGCATTCCCTATAGCACCAGTTTCGGCGCTAACATCAATTTGCTGCCCGATTGTATACGTCATATTGCCGCGCATATTAAGATATGACTTCCTACGTGCAGCTGCCAGTAAAGATTTTGCGGCTGCTTCATCCATATCTCTAATTTGCAAAGATTTCAAAGCGTCGTATCTAGCTTGGTTTTTCTTAGAAAGTTTTACACCTTTTGAAAGGCGCTCATCCATTTCAGTCAGAAAGTTATCAATGATGACACTTTGAGACATGCTAAGCGTGACAGTATTACCATCTGCGGTAGTAATCTGTTTATGTACTTTGTTTACAAGACGATTAATCTTTGCACTGGACGAAGCGCTAATAACACCGCCCATTGCAGTACCAATAACAAACGACTGTATAGCATTAGTGCCAAAATCTTCAAAAGCACTATCAAAGTCCCCGGTCATAATACCTTCAAGAATACTACTACCAAGTTCCGATAAGACTTCTTCAAGACCTTCGCCAAGTGCTTCCTTTACCATCTTTATTGCCGGACGTTGCAGCGCTTTATTTACAGCCGTACCAACCTTAGTTGCGCCAATATTAGTATACTTAGAAAACCAGCCAGGACCAAAAATAGAATCGCCGGAAATATGCTCGGTTGCATATTCAATCGCGGTTGCGCCCGCGGTATAGAAAGTAATTTCATTGATAGACCAGTCGGGATGTTCTTGTATTGTTGCTTCAGCAGTGCGGCCGGCAGAACTCGCATAATAGATTGCGGTACCAAGTCCAGGTACTGCAAGATTAAGCGCCATAGGCGCCATATCGGCTATACTTGTACCAACATTATAAATAAGCTTTGCAGGATTATACCAAGAAGTATAATCACTAGTTGCCCAAGAATTAGGCAATGCTTCTTTAAGCATAGTATCAAGCGGAATAATATCTTCACCAATGAAGTTGCGAATATCGTTTGCTGCACCTTCATTACCAAAAGCATTTGTTATCCACATAGCTAATGTAGCACCGCCGTCAATTAAGCCTTCAATTATTTCGCCACCTTCGGTTATAGGCATAGCAAGAAAGCTTGCAGCAGTATGGCCAATCTTTTCCCAAACACTGGCTTCATCCCAGGCTTTACGCTTAAGATATTCTGTTTTTTCAAGTTCAATTTGATTAAGAAGCTTTGTCCAAGTTATATCACGTTCTTTAGAATATCTAGTTTCAAGCTGCTTATATGCACTGGAAAGATAATCAAAAGCTTCTTTTGTAGATTCAGGAGTTACGCCTTCATAATTATCGTATGAAATATTTTCAAGGTTTTCTGGAGACATAAAACTTTCATAATTATCGCCATAATCCTGATAAAACTTAGAATAATCGCCAGAATAATTATTTTGGACGAACTCGTTTATTCCACCATATTGCTGAAAATTTTCATCGCTTGTAATTTGTTCATTGAATGCCTGATTTAGTTTATTCTGCTGAGATTCTGCGTATTCATCATCGGACATTTGAAGTTCTTCTTGAGTAAATGAATTCAATATTGCAAGAACAGAGTACTGTGTATTTGCACTTGCAAAACTAAAATCTTCAGGAAGTCTATCCTGAAGTGCTTTAGTATTTCCAGCAAGCATTGCAATATAATTAGCCTGTAATACTGGATTATCCAAACCAGCAAAAGTACTATCTGACCAAAGAGCACTGCCAGAAGCTCGGTTATAAAGTGCATTCCAAGAATTAACTTCAGGAAGAGTTCCTTTTCTTCTAAATGTTGTCGGCATAATTATTCCTCATTAAAGATATATTCTCTATCGCTATCGTATTTATACGATATTATTTCAGTACCATTTGCTGAGTATATACGATTTCCGTTTTCATCGTAATACTCCCAAGTACCAGCATATGTTTTAGTTATAGTACCATATACCTTGTCAAATGTCTGAGTAGCAGCATTCCACTTATATAACGGTGAGCTACCTTTGCTTTTTGATGGTGCAACTTTTGTATCAAAATGAATATAGGTGCCGTCTTCAATTCTACCAGATTCCGCAGCATCAATTATGCCGTTAATCCAGTCTTGCCATTTTTTATTACCGGTGTATACTCCGCCGAAAGAATATATATTTGCTTTATCAATAGATACATGCTCTGGAGGATTACTCGCACTATAATCAGTTTGGTATAACAGATTATTGTCATAAATATAATATACATCGTTTATATTGATATACTCGCCCGGAGTCATATTTCTTAACGTTTCGTCAACACTATCAGGAAGTTGGAAGCCCGCATTCGCAAGAGCCTCATTTAACTGGGATAATGTATATACATTGCCGTTTGCACCTTGAACTTCAGTTTCTGGCGGTGTATACATAGTATCAAATACAATACCATTTGCCGTATTTTCAGCCAATCCAAGATGAGTATATCTAACGTATAAATTATTATCCATTAACCATTGTATTGCCTGGTCTTTATACTTAGCAATTGCTTTTTCTTGAGCATCATAATCCATCATCGCCCAGGTGTTTGCGCCATATTCTGACATAGCCCAAGATTCAGCCATACTTTGTACTAATCGCTCAGTAACTAAATCCACAGCTTCACCGGTCGTTGGATCAATGGTAATATTATTACCATTCATTATCTGTTCAATATAAATTTCTCCAAGTTCAGTGGTTTCATAGTTACCATCATCAGTTTGTACGAGAATTCCTTGTTGTACAAGATAATGTTGATAATCGGTGATTTCATTACCATTAGCATCTGTCATTGTACCACCAGTTAACTGATAAACAATTTCTTCCTGCAATGAATCTAAGAAATAATCGGTAGTTGCTTCGTACTGCAAGATATTTGTAAAATTTCCATTTTCATCTTGCTCACCGAGTAACGCACTCAATTGACTTGCATAGTTTTCGGCAAGGTTTGTAAGAAATTCAGTACGAGATTCTTCAATCCGGGCTTGCAATGCTGCATTTTGATCTTGAACCGCATATTGAAATTGTGCCGCTTGAACACCTTGTGCGCCAGTACCAAGACCTTTTGAAGTTTCTGCCATCTGATTGGCACTACCAAGAGAAGCAACATCCGATTGGATTTGTAATAGTTGCGCTTGAACTTTTAACTGGCTATCGTATCTTTGAACTGCTTGATTAAACTGTGTATCGAGATTATACGCTCCAAGCAGTTCAAGATATTTCTTTTGTTCGGAGGTCAATGGTTTACCAGACTCTGCAATTATTGTATCAGTATCAAAGACTTTATCACTCGTCTCTTTCAACTGTTCGTCTAAAACCGTAGATTGGTTTCTCCACGTCTGGAGTGACGGACTTGTTAGTAACGGCATTTTCTACCTCCTTAATTTCGTATTCAACACGGATTACTCTTTCCGGTTTAACTTTATAATCTTCATATTTTTCAAGAATATTGATTATCTTTCTAAAATATTCAGTATCACTAGTACCAACTGTAATCAAAGCTTTTATAATTGTCTGCAAAATAGACATTAAAATATTTGCAGAATACATTACCATTTTAACTGCTGCAGCTTTAGTATCTACATCGGCATTCGGTTGAAAACTAATCATTGCTGTAGCAAAAGTCGTAATTATAGATAAAATGCTTCCACCGATAAGGTATTTCATTTTTTCACTTGAAGCATTATTACGATCGTCCGTTAGACCTTCTTCAGACACACTCAGGCTCAAAATATTCGAAGCGCTTAATTTATGTAAGGCGTTCGCTTTGCGCTCAATACGGTGAACATAATCGTTCAAAAAATCGACGTTCGTTTTAAGAGGAAGCTTCTTGAATTTACGATAAAGGTTTTCTATCTTATTTAGAAACGTTGGTCTAAAATTACGGATTGTCAAATTCTTACAGTGATTTGAAACATATCTATTATAGTTTTTATCATTTTCATTATCAATAAATTTATCAAAATCTTGCTGGTCTACAACAATCTCTTTTATAGCAGCAAGCGCGCTTTCTTTCTTTTCGTTATAAGATTTACCATTTCTGATTGAACTTTCTGTACTTGTATACCAAAAGAATTTAGTACTACCAGAAAGTATAATTAGCACTAAAAATTCAATTACTGTAGCTTGGCTAATATGACGAATAACACCTTGTAAATATAAAACAAAGTATATTATTGCAATAGTTGCAACAGTAGTTAAAGCACCTAACCCGTTAATTAGTATAATTTTCCACTTTTTCATGTTGTCCTCCGTGCATTATTCTATAATATATAATGCGTAAGAATAAATATTTTGTGGATATTATTATACAAAAATATACCGGCATTTAGCCGGTATATCTGTTACTGCTTTTTAAGTGCTTCAGCAATATCTTTAAGCACAGAAAGTTCTTTACTATCAGTGTTTTCTTTGGCTTTAAGATATTTATAATGCAGCGGTACTGCTATAATACTTCCGCCCAAACCTGAAAGTCCAACAGTAAGTAAAGCATTTGCAGTAGTATTGAAGAACAATGCAATTATTACAAAGATCGTAAATGGAATTACACCTGGCGCATAACCTGCAGCTTTCTTAATAGGTTCTTTGTATATAATCGTCAAAGCTACCAATACTATAGTAAGCGTCAAACCAATACCAGATTTTACCCAAGAATTCTCAAGGGTCATAATAATTGCCGCAGGAACACCAGCGCTTAGACCTCTTACAATGTAAGCGCTAATTTCCCACCAAATATTTTTATCTATCTTTTTCTTTGGGGTTTCCTGTTTTTGAAGTTCTTCTTTAGCTGGTTTTACTGCAGGAGTTTTCGGTGAAAGCAGATCCTTAAATTCAGATAGCTTACTCATTGTTAGATTCTCCTACTTTTCTTTACTGGTGCCTGCTGTTCCTCAAGTTTCTGATTAGCCGTAACAAGTTCTTTTTTGAGTTCAAGAACTGTATTTTCTGCCCGTGCCTGTGCCTGTTCAGCGGCAAGTTTAGCAGCTTTAAGAGCTTCGATCAAAGATGTATTGTCAGCATAAAATATCTGATCGCAAAGTACTTGAAGCTTAGCTTTCTTTTCATCACTCAGATTCGACTGATTGAAGCATTCGAGTATGAATTTAGCAAGATTCATATTTGCATTTTGCTGGTTATTCAAGCCATCTTTGAAACCCTGCAAGGCCTCTTGAACTTGACTTAGAATCTGCTCAACTTCTACAGTAACATTAGTGAGCGTGGATTTAGCATCGCCAAGTTTTTCCACAATAACAGCAAGAATACCCGTCTGTTCAGTAGATGCAGATTTATTGAGTTTATTTGTTGCAGCAGACTTGATCATATTGATAATCATAAGTACGATTGAAGAAAGAACAGTACCAAGAGTACCAACAGTAAGCCATTCTGGAAGTTCAAAATCTGCAATAGATATAAGCAGCGCGTTCATACAATAGTGTCCTCCATAGGTTTAATTTCATAATCATTTCCAGTAAGTAGTTTATATTGTTTAAGATACTCAGCCATTTTCAGAATCCAGTCAATTTTTATAGGATATGAATATCTTCTAAATTCCAAATCAAGAATTTCAGTAAGTGTCTGTGTATCTTTTGCTAGTTTATTTTTGTATGCTTCAGTGGCGGTGTTTGGCATAGCCTTTGTATCAACATTCGCATTTGTATTATAAATCATGTCAATGTACCTCGCAATATACGATATTTCATAGATATACTACAAATCTTAGGTTTTGTCATAGCTTCATAGCTATCCATATCAAAATCTCTATTCCGCATTACTAACTGCAAATAGTTATAATTTGCTACCATAGTGCGGCAGGCATTATTTGTAACACGTTCAACAGTTGAATTTGTAACTTGCGGTGAAGTTGTAGCATATTTTCTGGAATAAATTTTGAAATAAAATTCAAAGTTTACATATGAATTGTCAAGCAATGGATTATCTGGTTCATGATAATCATCAAATACAAATGTAGTAAATAGTAACTGCTTACGATAATCTACCGTACCGAATAGCAATACCGCACTTTCCCATTCCCAAGATATTTGAACCGGTGAAACCTGCCAACCGGCATCATCGTCATACAAATACAGTCTATCAGCATAGATTTCATATTGTACGCTACCAATTTGATGAATGAATCTATCTTCGGCTAGATTATATATACCTGCAGAATTACCAGAAATCTTAAAAAATAAATCTACATTTGTTTCAGTCTGGGTTGCTTGATAAATCCTATCTGCAGGAAATTCCCAGTACCACCAGCTATCAATTGTACTATCAAATACGACAGCAGGGACAGTACCATCTTCAATTTCTTTATTTAGGAAGAAAATTGTAAGATACCGATAAGTTGCAATAACAATATCTGAAGTATACTGCAAAAGTTCGCGAATATTATTTCTAAAACTTAAAGTCATCGGTACAAGTGAACGGTCATCGGATTGGATATTTTCTTTCATTTCAACTGAACAAATATCTTCAGCAGTAACCACTGCAACTGCACTTGTCACTGGTAAAGTAACTACGGCATTTTCAAAATCGCAGCCTTTCGACTTAGGTGTATTGGTGCACATCCATCGGTATTCGGTACCACTATCCGTTGTAACAGAGGCTTTATAAATAAGATATGCACCAGCATTATGGAACAGCCAAAAACTTGTATCAGATACTCGCATAGCTGCGGTAAGCGTTTCAGTGAAAGCAAAGTACTTCAACGGATCAAAGAACTCAATTGTCAATACACCATTTGCTGCACCAGTACCGAATACTCTATGCTCAGTAACAAACCAATAAAATCCATCAAGATAGAAACTTGTTATTACATTTTCTTTGAAATCCGAAAGTACTGGAATATTGCTTGCTCCGGCGATATAATCATCATTTGGTCTATCCACTGAAGTATCAATAGGTTTTACTGAACGAGTATAAAAATTAAATTCTGATGTATTTACTGTTTTGAGTACAAAATTAAGACTGTCACTAGACATTGCTGCGGCGTCATATACACCATCAAAAGTATACTGAATTTTGCTATTCTTTTCCAAATCTATTTGAAATATACTAACAGATGTACTTTTCCGTACTAATAGATTTAGTATATTACCAGTAATTTGGCTTTCAGAATAATTTCCGGCATATTCTGATGCAGATATTTCATCCAATCCAGCAATATTTGAAGATTCATTATATAATTTCGGTGACTCACTTAAAATATATACTGCACCATTTGCCCAGTCATAAATCGCAGCATATTTGTCAGAACTAATTTCAAAAAACCCAGAATTACTAGTAATAGTATTATACTTACCAATAGTATCATCTAATGAAAATGATTTATCAGAGTTATAAGATTTACCTTGTACGCCATATGTATTGGCGCTATATGATGGTGCAATAATAGCATAAATTGTATTGTTAGATATAACTTTAAACGATTGTTTATTACCTGTAGTTATTCCGATTAAAGATTCCCAGCTATCTATTTTATCCGCTTCATCATCTTCGCACTTATATAATTCAACAGTAGTATCTGTATTTGCAGTTTCTATTGTAATAAAATATCCTTGATGTAATGGTCTAAAAAGAAACAGATTTGACATTGTAACTTCACATGATGTTTCTAAAACAATATCTGCATCAATGTTTAGTTTAAAGCGTTTATACTGTATTTTTGTAGCAGATGCTGTTTCCTTATACATTATATTTATGTAAATATTGTCATTTTCAGAATCATCATCTATTACGCAATACTGTTCATCTACACCCAAATGGGTATATTCATCAGTAATATAATCATATCTATGCCATTGATAATTGCTATAATATACTCTGCAAATTATGTTATTACATACAATTAAATAATCACCATTCTTTAAGGCGTATAATCCATACAACCAACAACCAACAACATTTAGATATTCGTCTAGGTTTAGATTATATTCAGATGTGTTCACAAATAAGCTTTCATTTCTTGGGCCATTAGGCAAATCATAAGATCTGGACAATACTTTATCATTTAGAATATTATATAAAGATAAATCTGGTCTACTAAAATCAATGATCTGTATTTCACCTGTACACTGTTCACAGGTTTCACCATCAAATTTCCAAAACTGTAACGCCTGAGTTGAATTATCTTGCAAAAGGATATATGTTGCATCTGCAGTTTCTTGAACAGCAACTCTACTACCTTTTACAATAGCTCGCTGAAATACAGTATCTGTATTTATATTTAAGGTATCAAATGTAGTTTCAGATTGCAAGTAAATCTTTTTACCATACTGGGTATCAAAGTACCAGTGCATTAAAGTATCTAGCTGGATATTTGACTTTGTAGTATTATACCATATTTCGGGTCTGACCGTCAAATTACCCAATTCATCACGATACGTATTTTTGCAAGAATATGTTGAGTTTTGTTCCGCAGCAATCGGATTATCATAAATCTGAAGACCTTGAATATTGTTTAGATTTAGATATTTAATATTATCTAAATCTGAATAATCTGATGGCAGCTGATGCACTATTGGCTGACGCCTATAAATATTATTCATTAGTACCACCCCTTAGACGAATGATATTCTCTAGGCCGTTCGTTCCTATGTACATTGATAGTTGCAAGTAGATTTTCAAATTCGTTCATTTCTTCAATAGAACGTACTTTATCATCCAATACTAGTAACTGGCCAACTACATAATGCGGCACAAGTTCTGCAACAATATCCGGCACATTATATACCTCGCCACCAGTAACTCGAGATGCTTCTGCTGGAACACTTACAATAGTATAATTGTCAGCATCCACAGGAATATCTTCGCCAGTAGCAAATGTTACAATACTAAAATCTATACCGCTTGAGGCAAGTCGAGGATAATTTGCATTATAGAAAATATGGTATTCATGTACAGTATCGCCGCTAATTAAATTATCTGTTTCATGCCCAGTAAGTATAACTTCATTATAACCAACAAACTGAGTTAAACAAAATTGCATACCATCCAAATAAGCATTTTGTTCATCTGCAAAAGATATAAAATCCGGCGGCATAGATATTCTTGCTGGCAGTTTACTATGCGTCAGTTTTATTACATATTCTCGCAAATTAGGCAGTACACTATGCGCGATACGAAATAATGCCTCATTGATAATACGAGGAATTTTATCAGTATAATGCAAGCGATTTGCCTCTTCAAATGGCATAAATAACAAATCGAATACCCGTTGTTTTATTTCTGAATATGTCATAGTATACTCCTTAAAATAAATGCCCGCTAACATTTCTGCTAGCGGGCAACATGGCTATCAATTAACCACCAGCCGTAATGCCGGTATAAACCGTAGGATTATTTGTAACTTCAAAGTTAGACAGATTGATGAACGTGGCATTCGAATCCGTAATAGCTTTGGTGGCAGCAGAACCTTTGGCATACTTGGTAGTAGACGTACCAGAATAAGCCTGAGCCGACAAGTTTGCAAGGTCGCCAAATGCGACGTAAACAACCGAGTACGGATCGCAGGTAGCTGCCTTGAAACGAGCACGACCATACCAAACCATCGTATCATTACCATCCTGAAGATAGCTCTTAACCGTCAGAGGAACACGGTCCCAAAGCGTGAAGCCAAGCTCGGCATTGTTTCTCTGAGGGTCAACAATAAGCATACCCATTTCCTTAGGACCGAACCCGGGAAGACCACTCAGATACGCCCATTCTTCCATAGAATACTTATCACCGGAAAGAGGTCCTTCAAAAGGTCCTTCAGTCAGAGATGCGCCAAGCGCTGCTCTGATAGATTTATTGAACATAGAATTCGGTGGAACAATAATCTTAGAATAATTAAGAGGAACAAGACGTCCATCATAATCTCTATGATTCATACCAATTTCACGAATCTTGTCAAGAGCGAATCTAATCTGGTCGTAAACCGCCATGTTATCTGCCGTAGAACCTTCAACGGGATTAACCTTAAGAAGATTCAGACCAACATCAAGTGCATTGCCATTAGTGTCAAGCTTGCCGCCATAAACAAGGAACTTATTGCTCTGAGGCGGCGTTGCATACGTACCAGCAGCAACCGTATTACCAGGTGCCGTAGTATCAGAAGTACCAGCATTCGTCCAAGGTGCATAGCCGTTCATTTCTTCGAAATCGGTAGCATCAGGAACCTTCACAGAAGTGTAATGATACCTATGGAAATACTGCTGCTTCGGACCATCAATCTCAGCATCCTTCGTATCAATAGCAGAAACCGAGAACTTCTTGCCACCATATACGTAGCTCGTAGCAAGTGCACCAGAAACAGTTGCTGCACAATACTGCTCACGAGTACGGGCGTAGTTAGTAGCAAACTCACTAACCTTTTGATTGATTTCAAGGTCTCTGTTATCTTCAAGAGCTTCCTGCGAAATTGCAAAGGAATCTTTCCAAGTCTGAGCCGTGAAGGTCATACCATACGAATCTTCCCAGTCGTGCAGCTTAGCAATTTCCATATCTTCAGAAGGCCTGAAGCCGCCATGCGTAACTGCCGTGTGATAAGACTGCGAATAACCAGTCAGAGATTTTCTAACGAAAAGAGAATCGATTTTACTTCCTTTTTCAAACTGTTCAACCTGGCTTTCAAGAAGCATAGGAATCGAAAGGCCAAGGACATTGAAAGCAGAACTTTTGATTGCTTCACTAATATTAAAGATAATAGCCATTACTTAATACCTCCCGTACGAAGGTCATAGAACTGCTTAGCATAGTCCTGCTGAGGCCGACGAGGAACAAGGTTGTCAACCATTCCCTGGTCTCTGAGAATAACACCAACAAAGCAATGGTCACTATCATCTGCAGGAACTGGAATTTCTGCAAGAAGGAAATAAGAATGACCAGCCGTCCAAGTAACCTTAGATTTGTCTGCAAGAACCGCAGCAGCCTTCGTAGAATTCGTTACATCAATGATTGCGCCAACATCCTTTGCACCAAGACCACTTGCCACAGTATAACCAGGATTATCGGTTGCACCGGCACCAGCCGTCACAGCCGCACTGGTATGCACAAGCTTGGTGGTAGGATAATTAAAGCGCTCATATCCATAAATAGTCGCCATAATTTACTCCTTAGGGTTTTAATTCTGGGTGCGCTTCCAAAAACTTTTTAATCTGGTCTTCACTAGCGCCGGGCAAGTATTTACGAACATTCGCAACATCTGTCTGCGACACAACAGTAACTTTTGCTGCGCTTGCAGAAGCACCTGGAATCGTAGTCATATGCGATAGAGACTGATTATTTACAGTCCTTGCCGTATCAACTGTATTAGTCTCATGGTGAGCATTCTGCAAAGTATCATAATGAGTCACAAGATATGCTTTTTCAAGGGGAATTCCTTTGGAAACATATTCTTTTGTCTCGGCATCAATATCATCCATGGAAGTCAAATTCAAACCATATTTTGAATTGAGTACCTGAATTTCTGCATTTGCCTTAGCTTTTTCAGCTTCGGCAATAAGTGCCTTAGCTTTTAGCACGTCTGGATGAGTACTAACCGCACTGTCAATAATCGGCTTGCCAACAGCCGGATCAATGCCAGCATCAAGAAGTTTCTTATCCAATCCAGAATTCATAGCAGCATCCCAAGAATCATAACCCATAGCTTTTGCAAGCTCGGCACGATCTTTTTCTCGGATTTCATTGATACGTTTAGATACTATTTTAGTTACATCCTGCTCCGCAACCGGCGGCGTTGCATTATTTACGCCCGTTTCTTCATTTGGCATAAAAGTCTCCTTGTTTAGGCGATGTTGGGTAAGGAATCCCATTAGCTGCCTCTTTAATATATAATGTTAAAATAAAAAATATTTATGTCGATTATGCTACTATTTATTACAAAATTATACGGATGACCAAAGCCATCCGTATAACTGATTATCTGGCGATCCAGAAACAATCAACTAACTTATCTGAGCAATCCCATGTATCATAAATTTTGCCTTTTATAGCAGCTGTCAAATGACCTTTTATTCTAATAATTAGTTTATTATTTGGAAAGTCATGTATAACATCGGCTATAGTTTTATCTGTTTTACAAATATATTTCTCGTAACCAAATACATGTGTCAATAGATGACTATAGCAACTACAATACAGTTTATCGCAATCATATTTCTTTGCAATTCGAGTCAATAATCGATTCGTTGTTTCATACGATAAACCTGAAACTGTACTGATAGCTCTACAAACACAGTCATTCATATTGAAGTTTTCTGGATTACGATTATAGTATTTATAATCAGGCATCTTTTGCAATACAGTAATAATAGATTGCCAGCTTTTCAGACGGTTCAGGACCATCCTTGTCGCAAAGCCATGCTTTTGCGAGACTCGCATATTTTACAGCTTCTCTATCGGGAGGAATATTCGAACGAAGTTCTTCACCCAAATCAGAATAAAGCATATTTGCTGCCATACACAATTCAAGTTCATCAAACTCGTCGAAACGAATTCCAATAGATTCTGCCGCTTGTACAATTTGGTGTAGATCAAAGTGTGGACCAGTAGTACCATCGGAATTTTTAAGAGCATGCTTCCAACGATTGATATCAGACTTTTCGAGAGAAAGCTCTTCGCCACGATCTCTACGATACCTACTATAACGTCCAGTACCTTTTACTCCACGGCGACCGTCTTCCATATCTTCTTCACGCTCATAATCTCCGCCTCTACGGTCATACATCCTTCCATCATAACCCCGCCTATCATAGCGTCCGTCATACCGCATATCATAGCGATCTTCCATGTCATACTCACGATCACGCATTCTATCCATGAGTAGACGTCTTGCAATGCTATTCATAATTTACCTCCTTATTCATTTGCCGGTGCCGGCGTAGTAGCTACTGGTATACTTTCAAGCGCATTATTTGGAGCACAGCACAAATTCTTAAGTACTTTGAATACTGCACCTGTAGTAGTGGTGGCTACTCTAAGCGGATAACGAGTACGTGTACGAATAGCGCAAGCTGTAACCTGAGAACAATCGCATCTTACCAACGGATAAACAGTTGTAGTTACTCCACCAATTGATATTGCAACCGGCATATTGATAGTAGCAGTTGCAGGAATACTCTGAATAATCACAAGGCAAACTTTCTCGCAATTATTAAAGTTCCTTGCCGGTACATCAATCAAAAGAGTATCTACGCCATTTACCGTTGCTACAGTAACACTATCGCTGAATATTAGATTTTTACAAATATTGCAGTTGGTTTGACAAGACATACATTTCTCCTTTCAAGAGCGGTATAAATTATACCGCTCCGAGTTTTATTTTTATTTAGCAGCAACCGGTACCGCAACCGCAATTATTTCCGCTATAGCCAACGCCAACAGGATTACCATAGCAGCAATTAGGATTAGGCACAACATACGCAGGGACAGGGCAATCACGTCCGAGTCTACGAATAAGTTCTGCCGTCTGGGCGTCCTGATTTGCCGTAATAAAGGCATTCTGGGCAGTCTGGCTAGCCTGGAATCTAAGCGTCTGATTCTCAGTACGAAGTTTATCAATTTCCTGCTGGGTAAGGAAGTTGATAATAGCCGCAGTTCCCTCGCGCTGATTATCAATAATATCTCTAGTGGAATTATTGATAGTATTCTGAATATCGCAAGTATTCTTTGCCATATTATAATTCACACCATCGATACCTCTCTGAATCTGGCAGCAGCAATCCTGCATACGATAACCAAGATCAGTAATGGCACTGCGAGTTTCATAACCGTTCTGCATAATAGCAGTATTTATGCCACTAAATCCCTGACACAGCGTCTGCTGAATTCCTGCCTGACCAAGCTTCAAATCATTCTGGTTAGAGAGCAGAGCGCTATTACTGAAACCACTGGCTACATCATTGGTGGTAGCAAGCTTGCCAATATCATAACTGAGCTGATTACCACCGAAGCCACCTCCGCCCCAAGCGCCATTGCCACCCCAGCCAAAGAGTGCAAACAAGATGATAATCCACATCCATTCTCCACCCCACATGCCGTAAGCACCATTGCCATAACAGTTATTAGAACTGTCGCGACCTACTGCATAACCTACACCGAAATCGTCTTGCATAAATAAAACTCCTTAGATTTATTTATCAGAAACCTTGCCGTACGCTCAAGATTTCTAATATTTATACCATAATAATTTAACGCCGCATCGATGAAATCATAGATATAAGTGCTTCTGGATTTCCGCCTTGCTGCCTCATCATATTCAATGCAAACTGCATAGGATTCTGACCCATTTGCATAAGATTTTGAATTTGCTGAGCTGCCTGAGGATATTGCTGAGATAACTCATTTATTACAGTTTGCGGGCCAACCTGCTGGGCTCTCTGAAATGCTTCAAAAAGCTTTTGCATAGCATTGGGCCTATTAGGCAAGCCTTGACTCATTTTACTCGGCATTCTGCTTTGCTCCTTGCGCTTCCAACGCTTCTACTCGTTTCAAAAGTGCAGCAAAATCTTCAGGCTTAACTGCTTGCATGGTATCCCCACTAGATTCGCTCAAAGCAAATACTCTAATAGTCTTACGTCCATTCCAATCAGTAATAACATTATACATCAAATCTTTATCCTGATCAAAATAAACCAAATCGCTGCCATTCGGAGCCGGCATATTCAGGGCGGCATCTTTACCTGTAACAAGCATTTTATTTGTCGCGGGTTGATTCTGCGCTGAAATTGTTTGCGGTTGAATTGGTTGATATATGGATGGACTATAACTGCCATAACCACGATACGGCACATAAGTAGAATAGCTGTTCATACATTTTACCTCCTTATATTGTAGGTAGAACACACATAAATTTTATACCTTTATTTGTTAGCGATGAGAATTCCCAAGAACCTATACTGCCGGATGTATTGTAAACCCGACCAAACTCAAAATATGTCTTCTCAGCATTAGTCCGCATTACTCCGCCATAGCCATTAAGTGAGCCTTCAAAAGAAGAATTATTATAAAATTCACAACTACCAACTTCTTGATCACCGTCAATGCTACTAGATATACTTGGCATACCGAGTAGGGTTCTCATACGGCTAATCGATAAAATATTCCAGTTACCACTAGCAGTTCCGGTTATTGTTAAATTGCCGCTAAGGTACATAATATTAAGCGTTGCATTATACATCATAGTTATCGTACCACGCGTATATGTAAGACTAGATGAATACCAATAATTAGATGTTACAGTCTTAACCGTCCAATCACTAAGCGAACCGAGTTTTGATTTATCTGTGGCACTAAGTAAACCTGCAGCAGTAGTAGTTGCTTGAGGTATATACACATATGCCTGCTGGTCGGTATCAAGCTCAACCGGAATATACCTATAAACTGTTTGACTTGTTGTTTCAGTATACCCAATCTTAATGCCGCCAAGCGCGCTAGATGTTGCAACAGGCAATGTATAACTTGAAGAAGTCCATGGCACATTTACAAACATATTACCATCAGAACTCATTTGTACCTGGTAATATTTACCGGCCGTTGAAGTCACACTGTTTAATGTTGGTTTAGTAATTACAGATACAGGTTTAACCAAACCTGCTTTAGACGCTGTAGCAATTGTACCATTCTTAATATAAGTACTTACAATATTATTCCCAGCAGAATCATTAGTTGCTTTATTCGCTGAAGTCGCCGACATTACAACTATTGTACCGTTTGTAAGCTGAGTTTTCAAAGTAGTCACTTCAGTTTTCTTAGCATAGGTTTCTATAATTCCCTGACCAGAAGCATCTGCATTAGCTTTTTCAGCCTTATATGGAATAAGATTACCACTTTGAAGATCAGTCTTAAGAGTATCTATATTTGTCTGTAAATTGGTAACCGCATTATTTACAATTCTATTTTGTACGGGATTAGTAGATGTACTGGAAAGTGCGTTATCAATTATAATAGGATTAGGTATTTCAGTCTTTTTGGCATATGTACTACCAATAATATTGCCGTCAATATCTTGATAAGCCCGCATTACCGAAGTATTTCTGAGCAGTACCTTCCAACCTTTATTATGTACATTGGCATTTTCAGCTGCCGTTTTCAATGCAGCTTCGCTCGCATTTTCACTGTAATACATTGTATTACTATATTTAATCAATGTATCAACGTATTCATCAAGCTGCAAACCTTCATCTCCGGGAAATGCAGTAGATGATGTGTGACCAAGCGCAAGTGACGGGCTTATCTGTACATATGTAGTACCAGACCAGCGCCAAGTAAGATTCGTAGACAAATCCACATAAATCTTACCAGCTTCGCCGGTTGCAGGAAAACTATTTTTATTTGCATATTCAAGAACATCATCAACATACGATGGCAATTGAGAAGTAAGAACTTTACCGTCAGAGCCAAGAGTAGCAACATTCGGTTTACCGGTAACGTTTGCCCAAGCAACAGAAGATGCTGTCGTTGCAGATGTAGCATTACCATAAAATGTACCGTGGAAACTGCTAGCAATTACATCATTCGGAAATTCTACATTTAAGTTATTATCATATGTATAAACATGTTTACTTTTAGCGAGGTTATTTAGTGCGTTCCACCAAATATTTCCATATGCCCGTATTTTGATTATCATTAATTCCGAAGCATATGCAGTAGTTACGCCAGCAATAGAAAATGTAAATCTTACGCGGTTACTGTGACTTGTATTGTTATAATTAAATATAAAAGTTGCGGGTATAAAATTCCAACCACTCCAACCCGAGATATATTCTTCGCGTAATGTAGACCAAGTTTCAGAATTAGGGCTTGCAACTTCAACTTTACATTTACTGCCAGTAGCACCATTAGTCGATATATACAATCCAATTTTTTGCACAGTACAATATAAACCACTAGGGCAAGTAATTGTTATTCTATGCTGCCGGTTAATACTTTGATCGCCAATCGTGTTCCCATTTGTAAAACTTTCAGAAGTAGTAACTAAACCATTACCTATGTTACTAAATTGAGCAGTAACATCCGTCCAAGTATTACCATTATCTTGACTACGCTCGAATTTGAATGCTGAATTTGGAATACCCGAAAATAAATTACCACCAATATCCTCAGTTAATGCTGCATCTATACCGGTTGCAGAAGTCCGCGCTTGCCCATCCCAACTTAAATATGTCGATGATATTTCAGTAACCGGAATACTAATATCTTTAGATCCATCAAAGAGTTCAGATACGCCGGCTGCACCGGTTGTTAAGCTAATTGTTCTACCAGTAGTTAATTTATCAGCTCTACCGACAGGAGTGGTGCCGCTCTTAATATTTGCAATATCTGTATTGATGCCACTAATATCTAGATTACCCGTATGATACAATTCGTACCAATTACCAAAGGCTTCAGCATCAGTGGTAGCAGATGTAGCGTTATTACTGCGAATGAATATTTTCGGTTGTTTAGTAGCGTTTACACCAGTATATGCTAATTGAAAAGTGGCTCCACCTGAATAATTACCCCAAGGACGGACTGTCTGCAATACAGAAAAAGTGCTATCACTAACAATACCAAGCGCACTATTTAATTTGAAATCATAATGTATTTGCTGCCCAGTATATTCGGTAGCTACCGGATCGGTATTTCTGGTATCTGGAAAGCGTATACCCCAAGCAGTATCTGGTATTAAAGTATTACCTTGATGTACGAAATTAACTTTTTTAACCGCCAACTTAACTCACCTCTTCATAACTAATCATGGAATTCTGAATAGCAGAAATTTTACCGTCGACATAAGATTTGGAAGTTGCATGAGTAGCTGTCGTTGGAGTGGCTGGTACAATCAACTGACCCGCCGTATCACGAATTGGAAATTGATTAGCTGAAGCAGCTGTACCATATTTAATAGATGACTGCGCACCACTGGAATTAACTACATATATACTATTTGCAGTAGTAATTTTATCTACTTTATTGGCTAATGCATTATATACTGCAATACTGGAAGCAATATAATTTTGTCCGTTTACAACGGTACTCGATACTGAATATTTTTCTTCAGCAATATAATGACCGCTAGAATCTTTTTTACTAGCTAATATCATACCATTGCCGAATTCAGCATCTGACAGACCATCACCATAAACAACTTTAGATGCATCCCAGATACTACCAGAAAGCTTACTATTAACAAACTCATATACTGCTGCAGCGGTTGGAAGATATGTCGTAGCATTTGTAACCGAGCTGGCTACACCATAGTCGCTTTGCTTAATATTACGGCCAACACCGGAGGTAGTAACAAATTTATCACCAAGTGTAAATGCGGTCGTTGCGGTAACATAATTTGTAAGATCAACAGAACCACCAAGAGGGTCCCAAGCCGTACCATTCCACGCCCAGTTAGTACCTGCGGGATAATTACCGTATTTGGCTTCAACGTTCCAGACATCGCCTGCAACATTTCCAGTAGTAGGAAGATCTGCATAAGTAGGCTTAGTACCTTTATAGATGTATGCGTTTTTAATTTTTGCATTGATCTGCGTATCAGTATATTCTTTAGACTTACTAATTGCATCTGTTTTAGCGGCGTTAACATCTGCATCTATGGCCATAGTACCAGTTTTATATGGAACAGTAATTGTATTTACTAAATTTGCAGATGCATTATAAAGATTAAATTCTGGTGATGCACCATTCATTTTTAAGCGCATGCGTTCAGCATCATTATCACCAATACTTAATCCAGCAACAAAGTAGTTTTCTTGATACCAATGGTTACCGATACCGAGCCGGCCGTATTTATCATTGGCATATTGTATATTTACATAGCTTTGGTTATCTCCAGCAGTAGTGCCGCCATAAAGATACGTAACACCTGCTGCAGTTTTGTAAAGCGGAATACTGTCGGCTTCAAATGCAATTTTAACTGCTACATCGCTGCCGCCAGATGCACTACCAGCATGACCATAAGCATATTTATCAGAAGTTTTACTCATCTGCTCAACCGGTTTGAAGAGAGTTTCAGTAACAGTGCCGGTTTCACCGATAGTGGATGTTTTAACTAAGTCAGCTACAAGTACTCGAGGATATAGAACTATGTCGCCATCCAGCAGTCTTACACTTTTCTTATCAGAAGCCATAAATTTAATCTCCTTAAATTTCTTCATATTGAATACCGATTTTTTCTACTATAATTTCATCGGTATAATCTTTTGCTGCCCTTAAGATTACAGCATCTTGAGAATCTACATACGCTTTACTTGTAGCTTCTTGCGGGCTTGCCGGTTTATTCGGAACAAGTATTGCGCCAGTAGATGTTCTTTTAACAATTGTATTCGGTTCAGTTTCAACCGTACAAACAATTGTTATTTGGTTGCCATTAACGTCAGATACATAAACATCCTCAGTGCCTTTTGTAGTAACCTTATCTAGTTTATTATTATCTAAATTGCTAATACTTACATTTATATCCGCAACAGACTGAATAAGATTATTTATAGCACCGACTACTGTTTTATCCTCGCCGTTTATTCTTGGATCATATGCATCTTGTTTCAAATATGAATATGCATCTAAATCCAAGAATATTGTCGAATCCGCTTTAACTAGTGCAGATAACAATATATCGTCACTGCCGACTAATCCGGTGATCGACATTTCATTTGAAGTTACAAGACCAGTAACAACATCTGAATCAATATTATCTGTAATATCTTGCACTATTAAAGTCGTCAAAGGATTAAGCATTATTCGTATCTTCTAATACAAATTTATGCGGCCGGATTAACTCTTTCTTCCAAGATACTTTATTATATGGAAAACCTTTATATGCACTACTAATAACATTCGAACTACTTAGCCTTCCAAGATATGCAATCACATCATACACATATTCTTTAGCTTCAAGATTCTCAGTATCTTCAAAGTTCAGCATCAGCATTACATTGAATACATACGGCACAACCTGTACATCATTTGCTTGCAATGCAACAGTTTGATAAATATTCTTGCCATCAGCTTTACTATGATATACTGCAAATTTGCCAGCTTTAATATCATTTACTGCAGTCACTTTATCTAGTGAGGTTGTACCTGTTTCAATAATATCTTGTGATGTAAATTTATGATAACCGCCAAGCGAGTAATCAGTATATCCAGAATACATTGGTGGCGCTTCTAGATTCATATATTTCTCGATCACAATATCATCATAACTACCAGACCGAACTGTAAATGCACAAGTAGAAAAATTAGTAGCTTTCTGAATATCTGTACCAGTTGTACCGGATTTATATGGATTAAGATTTACTTGCCCGCCAGATAGATATATGAAATTCGTACCTTTCAAATATACCAACTTATCTTCTGGAACTACAATACTTATATCCTGAAAAAATTTATTTGCAGAAGCAATCGGCGTTAAATCTACAATTGTAGTTAACGAAGATTTCGCGGGTATATTCGTACTGGTCGAATAACTGGCCGGTTCGCATTTTATTATTACTGAAGTATATCCATCGCTCGGATTATACAATATAATTCCTGTGGAATTTAATGGAAAACAAGAAATTGGATTTCTAAAATGTATTACACTTGTTCCATATAATTTATATGCAGGTGCTCCGTCAATATATTCAATATCGGCAAGCTTATCATCCGTATAAATATCTGCATAAGAATTTAAGCATCTATCTGCGCCAACTTGTGGCAAAATATATGGCTTACCATCAGTAGTCCAAAATTCAAATTTTAACGAGGTTGTCTCGCCTCGTGCAAAATATATATCATTGTTCTTGACTCTCAGCATTGGTGTCCTCCGTCATTTCAGTTCTTGCAGCAGGAGGCACTGGATTAGCTACCTCTGGAGTTTGTGCTTTACCTTTACCAGTTTTTAATTCAACATTCGACCCATTACTAATACCTGCAGCATTGCTATTCGGGCTATCTGAACTCATACCATTCTGCTCTTCTGCCATAAGCTGAGCAACCTTATCCAGAACTTCAGGGTTATTAAGCAAGAATGCTTTAACCGCCGGGTCAATATCCATCTGACGTTCATTGATATTCTGTTGAATGGCGGCAGCAAACGGAAATTGCAACTGTTTCATTATGCTCCAATAAAGTCTGAGCACTGCAGGTTCAGTAGGATTACCGAAGCTACCAGAAAGAAACTGTTGCGTCAAAGTCTCCCACATGTTCTGTTTATTGCTAATCAACGAGGCATTATCCGCTTCAATGAGGAAATTGTCGTCCCAATACAATTTACCGGTATTTTTATTTTTCTTCAAGAATTTATACCGATTAAACTGTATCTGAAGCACATCGCCATCATTGTCATATTTGACATAGTGCTGTGTCTCATCAGCGTATGCAAGCAAGAACTTAAACTGTTTCCTATAAATTTCGCTATAGGCCTGTACCTTCATCCGCTGCTTACTCTCAAGCCGGCCGGCTGCCTGCGCTGCAGCAAGTTGCTTGGCTTTACCAGAAGTGGCAGTAGTATCTTTCTGACCCTGATAGCTCTCAGTGATACCCAAAGTGGCTCTGCCATATTGATACATGCGAGTAGCAAGAATGTCATCTTGCTGCATGTTAGCCTGAATAGTCTGAACAGAGAACGCAGTGATGAGTCTCGGGTCAGATATCGGAACAAGCTTAAGTGTACTATCATCAGCAGGAATCTTTGTGCCTTCGGGATAAGTAACGAACGACCCAGCTTTCAGAATATTCTCTTCTTCCTTGGTAGTAAGTCTGTTCAGTGTGTCCTGATTCTGTTCAATCATATCAATATCAGAGATACCAAACATGGAATCCTCATCACTGATAGATTGCCGCATTACTACTGGCAATTCTCTGATATGATAGAATGGAATCTTGTCCCCAATAGATACAATCTTTTCAAGACCTATATACGGATTATCGGGTTCTCCCTTAGCTCTGGCCTCAGCTCTAAGCCGTGCATTCTCTTCCATATTGCCTTGATAAATATCCTGGGTAGCAATCTCTTCATCAAGTATGGCATACTCAAATTTAGTACTGCCACATACCGGGCACTCAGCATCCAGATTCAATATAGGTTCGTGACATTCTTTACAGCGAACAATGCGCCTAAGCTCAAAGTATTCATCTTCAGAGATTTTCTGATAACCTTTTTCTGAAAAGATCGTTCTACCAAGATCGCCATCCTCATTCAGGAAGTAGCAAGTGACAATTGTACAAACATCCTGTCCATCTACATCCGGCGGAACATCTACACCGTAAAGTCTTTTAATAGACCCACAAGTACAGACATTCTTCAAAAAGACATACTCGCTGTCATTAAACCTTTTCAATCCCGGCTGAGTGATCACACTGCCAGCCGGATAAAAAGAAAGTTTAAGGCCACCAAATCCAGAGTTACTGCGTTTTGTCTGGTCCCACTCAATAAGATAAAAGCCATATCCGTTTTTGAGTACACTGCGCTCCGCTTCATCATTTACAGCAATACCATCCTGCATACGCATTGCCTGGCTAAGATAGTTAGAAAGTGCCAGAGCTCGTTGCGAGTCTTCTGCAAGCATGGGTGTAATCGCAGGTTCAGGAACAGTATTGCTGACCTGACTTTCAATAAGTTCAAAGACTATATTCTGATGACACTCAGCCTGTACTTCTTTACCCGTACGCTTATTGACTATCTTGCCTTCACCTTTATACAGTGAATTCCTTCTCGGAATTTTCGCTATCTGATCAGCAATATTACTTTCAGCAATTGTATATTTGCGAATTATTTCATCAAACTCCATACTTCACCTCAGGCGCCCATCAAATCCAGGCCAGCCGAATTATTTTCTATACCAACTGGAGGAACTCCCCAGATACTTCTAAGATACATTTTTTCATTGGGTGCAGCAAGTAGATAATCCTCAATCATGTCCTCAGTCCAATTTCGAGATGCTGCAATGACCTCAACTGGAACGCTTTCATGCGCAGCAATCATGGTCATTCGGTTTAGTGCTTGCGATGTGGCGTCAACGTCATCGTCATGTGCGCCTTTAGGAAACTGTTTAAGTGATGTTTCATATTCTTTATACCAGGGTTGCGTTTTATCAAAGTAAACTTTACCACTGTGAAACAACCAAGTACAAGACATTGCCCTCGAATATTTACCGCCTTCAGGCTTTACAGGTATAACATTTTTGACCCTTGCAACATTGAGCATATCTATTGCAGCAACACCGTTTGCAGCTTCTTCAATGTATCTGTAATTTATCTTAAATCTGCTGTCAAGCCGTTTTATACTCTCTAAGAGTTCTGGGAATGAGTAGTGGCCTTTCTCAGCGTGCAATAAGAAATAGTCATCTTCCAACTTAGCCCAAACCTGCAATGCATTGAAGTCATTATCTTCTTCATGCTTGAGAGCAGCGTCAATGCTAAGGGCAACTACCGGCCACACAACAGTCGTACCATCGTTTCTTATCAGACCTTTGTCGGTAATCTTACCAAACTCACACGATCTGAACATTTTCTCCGTAAACAGGTTACCAGTACCAATCGTCGGGTTACCTTGGTAGTTATTTTCCCAGGTCATCAGGTTACCTTTACGGATATATGCTTGTTTGAACGCTTGCACCCACTCGCGTCCTTTACCAATCTCAGGACAGGGACCATCACCAAGTTGCCTACCGAGAGGGTCATGTTCGGGGTCAACACATTCACAAGGAATATTCAGTGTCTCAATACTGGCCGGATTCTCAACAGACTTTATGACCTCAAAAATATCTCGCATATTCCAGCGAGTCTGCATCAGTATTACTTTTCCTCCAACCTTGACACGTGACCGGACAACGGACAACCAATTCTCTTCCAGCGTATTATTGAAGGTATCAGAGTTAGCTTCCGTCGAGTCATGGCACGTATCGTCAATGATTACCACGTCAGCGGGATTACCATTGACAGTAGACATAGTCGCAGAAAGGCACGTACTTTTGATATTTTTCTTTTCATCAAACAATACCTCAAACTCATCGTTTGTCCATTTGTTACCAATCTTAGCTCCTGGCCACAAATCTAAATTCCACTCAATTTTACGTTTATTCTCCGCTGAAGCTTTCCCAGCAAAAGCCGCAGAATACGATATGATAATACAGTTGGTACCTTGATGTCTCAGCATATACCATGAAGGTATGGACTGCGCTCCCCAGGTAGTTTTGCCCGTCTGGAATGGCAATGAAATCAATAAGAATTCTGTACCGTCAATACGACCGGGTCTTTCAAGAAATTCCTGAATCTTATTGGCAAGTACTTCATGCAAATGCGTCGGTTTCAAATCAGGCCGGCATTTCAAGACGTACTTATAATAGGAAGCAATAGTCTCGCGCCGGCCTTTTTCCAATTTCAAAGCCTCATACTGCTCACGAGTAAGCTGTATGGGCTCTGGTTCTGCAATAGATTCAGTTTTAGTATCTCTCAAGGATTCGTCAATGAGGTCATTCATCATCTTCATTGTCATCTCCTTCAATGACGCTGTGCTCAAGAAGATAATCAATAGCCTCATCTGGAAGCTCAGTCATTTTATTAGTAACACTTACTTGTTTGTCCACTGGTTTGCCACCTGAGGTATCTCTAACAAAGGTAGCTGCTTTAGAATCGCCGTCTTCAATAGCTTTGGCTGCCTGACTCAAAAAGGTCAAATCTGCAAGCGAAAGCTCGTCTATATCAAGCTGGTCAAGAAGCATTGGAAATACACTTGACTGCTGTATAAAGGAATCGCCACTGCCGAGATTCTTCAAAGATTCTTTACCGACAGCAAGAGAAGAAAGGACTTTGCCGCTTGCTTCCCAATGATTACTAAATATGGAACGCTGTTTAGCTTTTTTCAATGCAATTTTAGTTGTAGAATTTACTTCTGCATAATTCATATCTTGGCAACCTCCTTTCAAAGATTTTATATTCAAGTGCCTACAAACTAAGTGACCGGGCAATCAAATAACTTGTAGGCACCAGAGGAATGTAACAAGGCCGCTGGCAAAAATCGCAAGAATAAATAACAAGAGAGGATCGGAACCCACGGAGACAAACTATCGGCGGCCTCTACAATATATAATGCGCGCGAAGTTTCTAATTATGCTATTTCTCAATAGAAAAATTTTATAAATTTTGTATGAGGATTTGAAGTGAATTTGGGCTGGGTGGCTTAGAACTAATTTATTTTCTACGGAGGGCATAGGAACAGCCTCATATATACTCACCTTGAACGAAATATTTAACGGGGTTAATTATTTTTAATTTATTTCAGTTATAATTTTTATTATAATTTATAAAAATTAAATAAAATATATAAATAATATATATTAAATATATATTAAATATATAAATTTAATTTTTATAAAAATATTTTAATTTTTTTGGAGGTAGTTTATGTTCAGAATTAAACTTAATAGTTGTGGTAAGTACTTTGATGTTACTGACCTCGAAACAGGTAAAAATTATACCTGTAAGTTTAGTTTCCATCAAGGTCATGGAAATTTTAAGGAATTTTATGTAGATGTTAGCAATATTCCTGGTTCTAAGTTGAAAAAGTGGAAAACTTTGGACCAAAAATTTACTTATAACGAAGAAACTAAAAAATACGAACCTAATATTTTTGACTTAGAATTTAACTACGATTTACAAAGTTCTAAATCAAAATTTAACGATGTAACCAATTTATTCTGAAACAGAAATGGTCAGGACAATTGTCCTGACCATTTTTTATTTTAATACTATAACGAAGACAACGACGCAACTGACTAATACGAAATATCGTATTAGTAATTCGTATTAGTAATTCGTATTAGTAATTCGTATTAGTAATTCG
>ERZ1643247.333-NODE-333-length-58538-cov-7.304105_pt1 | contig 58538 bp, 52 predicted proteins | sample MGYA00579264_ERZ1643247 | MGnify/ENA primary metagenome ERZ1643247 (study PRJEB29033, sample SAMEA4952262) | chicken gut metagenome | biome: Broiler Chicken; feature: Gastrointestinal Tract; material: Caecum | place: Ireland | collected 2018 | study: Broiler... | reverse complement strand
AATATTTAAATTATTTTTAAATATTTATTCTTATTTTGTACTTTTTTGTCGAATCATCTTTTTTTGCGGAGATCGTTTTGGATTTTTCTCGTTTTCTGCAAAAAATCCTGTAAATTTCTTTTGAAAATTTTTTCGATGTCATCGGCGCTGTACCCTGCCCGTACAAAATAATTGCGTAAGGCATCCGCTTCCGCATATGTACGCAGTGTCTGCGGAAGATCGTTCGTACCGAAAAAATCCGTTCCGATGCAAACAGATCCTATCCCGAATTTTTCTGCCCCGTATTCAAGATGGCGGAACACATCGTCGGGGCGCGCCCTTCCGCTCGTTAAAAACGCGCCGACAAACGTGACACCGATCAGTCCGCCGCGCGCAACGATCTCCCTTGCCTGCCAGTCGTATAGATTGCGCGGATGCTTTTTCAGCGCATAAAAACAGGAATGCGAGGCTACGACCCCGAACGGCGAACAGTCCAGCACGTCACAAAAGCTCGCCTCGTTCAAATGAGAGACATCGATATATATTTTGCTGCTGCCAAACGCTCTTACGGCAGCCCGCCCGCGCTCCGTCAGGCGCGCATCGCTCAGACACCCGCCCGCAAGCGCGTTTTCGCCGTTCCATGTAAGCGAGGCGTACACGGGCCGCCAGCCGCAAATGCGCTCAGCACGCTCTTCCGTAAAATATCCCGTATCCTCCAGCCCCAGATACAGATTTGACGGATGCGCCGCGCAGAACCGCTCCGCCAGCGCCGCCACTTCGGAAAACTCTCTGTCTCCGCGAAAGACGGCACAGACGCCGCTCGAGATCTGTTCGCCAAGACGATCTGCCGTCATGGCACCTTCCGTAAGAAGATCGTTATGAAAATCGCTTATCATCTATATAGTATATGCCTGTTCAGCTGAATCGGGACTTCCGCAACAAAAAAGAGCACGCCGGACAGCATGCTCTTTTCGTCTTCGCAAAAAAATGCAGTATATTCATTTGTTCAGTTCTTTCGCGATCAGGCGATACCCCTCCGAAAGATCGTTCCGCTGTAAAAAGGCAGGCGTCTCTCCTGTAAAAAACTTCGCCCAGACGGCAGCCGCCGCACACCTGCCGAAATTGAAGCTGAGATGAAACCCGTCACGGCAGAGACTTATTCCGCCGCGCTGCGGATCGAACAGTTCATGTTCCCGCAGGCGTGCGATCAGCTCGCCGCTGCGCAGCAAAGGAAGCCCCTCCCGCGCGCCGATCCTTTCCGTAACCGCTCCGATCGCCTGCCGCATCTGTTCACGGTCTTTCCCGTAACGGACAAACTCGGGATGTTCGCTCCCCGTTTCATACGCCCACGTCTGGTGCAGGGCGATCTTTGCATCCGAATGAGCGCGGATATAGTCCAACAGTACGGTCAGATGCGGATAGTAACTGTCTTCCTGCCCCGAAAGCCCGCTGACCTGCTGCACGGTGATCCAATCCCAGCGATCGCTTTTCAACCCTTCCTCCAGAGAGAGAAGCTGCGGCATACAGCGTTCTCCTCCCTCCTGGTACTCATATGCCGCCGCACCCGTCTGCGAAAGCTCACTGTGATAACTGAGCGGACATCCGGGGATATAGAGGTTGCGCACGGTAAGCTGCGGCGCTAAAAACTCCAAAAGCGCCGTTGCATCCTGCGAAAAACTATTTCCGACCGCAAGGATCTTCATCTTCCTTCCTCCGTCCCGCTTGAAATGCAGTTTTACGCCCGTTTCGGTTCGGGATATTCCGCCCCGAAAGTTTCTGCCCTGACCGATTCCATGACCTGCGGCGCAAGCGGGCGGTCGCGCATATCGGTAGCCGTTGCGGCAATTTCGTCGACGACGTCCATCCCTTCGATAACTTTGCCGAACGCCGCATACTGCCCGTCCAGATGCGCGGCATTCTGGTGCATGACAAAGAACTGCGACCCTGCGCTGTTCGGCATCATGGAACGCGCCATCGAAAGCACTCCGCGCAGATGTTTGATATCGTTCTGCGCAAACCCGTTAGAACGGAACTCGCCGCGGATGGTATATCCCGGGCCGCCCGTTCCGTTCCCCGCGGGGTCACCGCCCTGGATCATAAACCCTTCGATGACGCGGTGAAAGGTCAATCCGTCGTAAAACCCGCTTTTGACCAGCGAAAGAAAATTATTGACGGTATTCGGCGCCTTATCGGGGTACAGCTCCGCCTTGAACGTTCTGCCGCCCTGCATGGTAAATGTAACGATCGGATTCTGCATTGCTTTGTTCTCCTTTACTCTTTTTCGAGATCTTCATATTTTTGCAAAAGGACATTCGCCTCCCGGAACAGGCGCACGGAAAAATCGTCCGGATACCCTTCCTTGTAGACGACGCGCGAGATCCCCGCGTTGATGATCATCTTTGCGCAGATCACGCAGGGCTGATGCGTGCAGTACAGCGTCGCGCCCTCGATCTTAATGCCGAGACGCGCCGCCTGAATGATCGCGTTTTGTTCCGCGTGCACCGCATAGCAAAGCTCCTGCCTGGTACCGCTCGCTACGCCAAGTTTGCGGCGCAGGCATTCGCCCTTTTCCATACAGCTTCTGATACCTGCCGGCGCGCCGTTATACCCTGTCGTCATCACACGCTTTCCCAGCACGATGACCGCACCGACATGCCTGTTATCCTGAAAACAGCTGGACCAGCCCGCGACCGTTTCCGTAAGTTCCATAAAGCGCTTATCCCATTTATCCATTTGTATACCCGCCGAAGATTTATAAGAAGATTATAGCACGCCGCCGAAAAAAATGCAAGCGGAGCACAAAAATCGGGCACTTTTATCGGATTTAGCACTTTTAGAAAAAGAGTGCTAAAATTTTGATTTTTTGGCTGTAAAACGTTTGACATTTGCGCAGAGATGTATATAATATATAATGATTTAGCACTCAGGCAATGAAAGTGCTAAAAAGAACAACGATTTCAATGGAGGCTAAAAAGCTATGAACATCAAACCCTTATTCGATAAAGTAGTAGTCGAAAGCGTTCAGACGGAAGAAAAGACCAAAAGCGGTTTTATTCTCCCCTCTTCCGCGCAGGAAAAGCCGCAGACCGCACGCGTCGTTGCCGTCGGGCCCGGCGGCATGGTTGACGGCAAAGACGTCAAGATGGTTGTGAAGGTCGGCGATACGATCCTCTTTTCCAAATATTCCGGCAGCGAATTCAAGGTCGACGGAAAGGAATTCACCATCATCCGGCAGAGCGACATTTTAGCAATCGTTGAATAATCAAGGAGGTACAATCATATGGCTAAGCAGATCAAATACGGAGACGAAGCGCGCAAGGCTCTTGAAAAAGGCGTAGATACGCTTGCCGATACAGTTAAAATCACGCTCGGCCCCAAGGGCAGGAACGTGGTTCTGGATAAAAAATTCGGCGCACCGCTGATCACGAACGACGGCGTTACCATTGCAAAAGAGATCGAGTTGGAAGACCCGTTCGAAAACATGGGCGCACAGCTTGTGAAAGAAGTTTCCACCAAGACGAACGACGTTGCGGGCGACGGCACGACGACGGCAGTTGTGCTGGCGCAGGCGATCATCCGCGAAGGGCTGAAAAACCTTGCCGCGGGCGCGAACCCCATCATTCTCCGCCGCGGCATCGACAAGGCGGTCGATACAGCCGTCGAACAGCTGAAAAAGATCTCCAAGCCCGTTGAGAGCAAACTTGCCATCGCGCAGGTCGCCTCTATTTCGGCGGGTGATGAAACGGTCGGTCAGCTCATTTCCGACGCGATGGAAAAAGTCGGCAAGGACGGCGTCATCACGGTGGAAGGCATGCAGTTTGACCGCGGCTATGCGTCCGCTTATATGGTCACCAACACCGATAAGATGGAAGCCGTGCTCGATACCCCTTATATCCTCATCACCGACAAAAAGATCTCGAACCTGCAGGAGATCCTCCCCATCATTGAACCGCTCGCACAGCAGGGCGCGCGCCTTCTCATCATCGCGGAAGACGTCGAGGGCGACGCGCTCGCCGCACTCATCGTCAACAAACTCAAAGGCGTGTTCAACTGCGTCGCAGTAAAAGCCCCCGGCTTCGGCGACAGGCGGAAGGCGATGCTGGAAGATATTGCGATCCTTACGGGCGGCACGGTCGTTTCCTCCGACCTCGGCTACGAGTTCAAGGATGTTACGCCCGATATGCTCGGTAAAGCGGCGCAGGTCAAAGTCGACAAAGACAATACGACTATCGTCAGCGGCGCGGGCGACCCTGCCAATATCAAAGCGCGCGTGAACGCCATCAAAGCGCAGATCGCGGAGACGACCTCCGACTACGACAGAGAGAAGCTGCAGGAACGCCTCGCAAAACTTGCGGGCGGCGTTGCGGTCATCAACGTCGGCGCGGCGACGGAAGTCGAAATGAAGGAAAAGAAGCTGCGTATCGAAGACGCGCTCGCGGCTACCCGTGCGGCGGTCGAAGAAGGCATCGTCCCCGGCGGCGGCGTAGCGCTCCTCTCCACTGCAGATGTACTGAAAAAGCTGGTCGCGTCTTTGGAAGGCGATGAAAAGACGGGCGCGCAGATCGTTCTCAAAGCGATCGAAGAGCCTATCCGTCAGATCGCAAAGAACGCCGGGCTGGACGGCTCCGTCATCGTGGATAAGATCACTTCGAGCAAAAAAGCGAACTACGGCTTTGACGCCCTGAAGAATCGTTACACGGACATGGTCGAAAGCGGTATCATCGACCCGACGAAGGTTTCGCGCAGCGCGCTGCAGAATGCGGCGTCCGTTGCGGCGACCCTGCTCACGACCGAAAGCATCGTGACGGATATCCCTGCTCCCGAACCCGCAGCGCCCGCAGGCGGCGGAATGGGCGGCGGCATGTATTGAGCCGACCGCAACGAACAGCTGAAAAATATTTTATAAAACCATACGGCGCGGAAGCATCGCTTCCGCGCCGTATGGTATCTTTTAGTCGATTTTTCGGGCAGACAGCAAGAGCGGCTGAACAGGTTTTGCCCGAAAGGATGCTGCCTGCGCTATTTTACTTTCGTTCCGCATTCCGGGCAAAACTTCGTGCCCGGCGCAAGTTTTACGCCGCATTTCGGGCAAACATCCTCGCGCCGCACGGTCGAACCGCATTCGGAACAAAATTTTGCATTCGGCGCCAGCAGTGCGCCGCATGCCGTGCAGTGACGCCCCTCCTGCTTTGAAGACGACGGAACATTCTGCTGCGCTCCGGCGCCGTTCCCGCCGGAGAACATCTGCCCCATGCTCATCCCCATGCCCATACCGAGCCCGGCGCCGATCACGCCTCCTGCGGCGCCCTGGTTCTTTGCCGCATCCCGCAAGGCATCGGCCTGCGCGATCCTTGTGTAAATATCGATGTTCCTCCCCAGGATCCCGAGCCTGGCGCTTTCATCCAGGGCTTTTTCCAGTTCAGGAGGAAGAGAAAAACTTTCAATATTGAACCCGCAAAGTTCCAGACCCAATTCGGCAAATCTTGTAAACAGGCGTTCGTTCACCGCCGTGCTCAGCTCCATCAGATTTCCCGCTATATCCAGGACGGGAACGCCGCTTTCCCCGATCACATCGGCAACGCCCATGACCAGCATGCTGCGGATATAGTCGGATATATTCCGCGTAGAAAAAACCCGAAGCGTACCGAACAGTTCGCGCATGAACGCCACAGGGTCTTTGACGCGGAACGCGTACGTTCCGTAGCCGCGCACCCTCACTGCGCCGTAATCCTTATCACGGATAATGATCGGCGAAGCCGTGCCCCATTTCTGATTTGAAAACCGTTTTGTGCTTACAAAGTAAATATCCGATTTGAAGGGTTTTTCAAAGCCATATTGCCAAGACATCAATCTCGTGAGGATCGGGATGCTGTCCGTATTCAGTTTATAGTACCCGGGCATGAACACATCCGCCAGGCGACCTTTATCGCAAAAGATCGCGACCTGGCTTTCGCGCACGTTCAAAACCGAGCCGCAGTTGATCGTATTATCGGCGATGTTAAATTTCTGTACGATAGTCGAGTCGTCCTGGTCGGTCCACTCGATAACCCTTAAAAGAGCCATTTGCATTCCCTCCTTCTCGGCCGTCCCTGGTCGGGACATCCGATCGATTAAACTATATCAAATTTGAATAAGAATGTCAAGAGTGCGGAAAAAATTTGCACTGCGCTTTATGAATCGGCAAATGAGTTTTCCGTGAAAGATTGACAAACGCCCGATAATACAATATACTAGATATATATTTTATCGGGAAGGTAAACACGCCTTGAAACAACCTATCTACGCCAAAAGCAGAAGCGCTTTGCTTTTGGCACTGTTCTTCACTTTTTTATTCCCGATCGGCGGGGTCTTGCTCGGCGTCGGGCTCGGATTCGGCTTGCCTGCCGTATGGGCGCCCGGGATCGCCTGCCTTGCCGTCGCTTTTTACGGATGCCCGATCAGTTGGACGCACTACGGTTCAACAAGATCTTTGGTCAGGCTGGTCACCGCGATCGAAGAGGAGCATCTGTACACCATACCGGAACTTACCGCGCAATTGGGTCTTCCCGAGAAAGATGTGCGCGCAAAAATCGATACGCTGTTCAAGAAACGCTATCTCGTCGGTTATATTCGCCGCGAAAACGGAGTTGCTCTCAACGAAAACACCGCCCTCGCCGATCGCGAAACCACACAAATGTGCCCCTCCTGCGGCGCACGCGTAACATTCCGCGGCACCAGAGGGGAATGCCCCTACTGCGGCACGATCATTCAAAGGCAATGATGCGTTCTGAACGATAAAAGGAGCGGCGCTCAATGAAGATGAGCGCCGCTCCTTTATTGCTTTTTCAATCGTATTCCGTTTAAAAATCAATGCCGTCAGATTTTTTCAAGGAGTGAAGGATCTTTTTCAAAGCATATTTACAGTGCTCATACGTCAGACCGCCCTGAAAATATGCCGTATACGGCGCACGGATGGGCGCATCGGCGGAAAGTTCGATCGACGCCCCCTGCACAAAACAGCCCGCCGCCATAATGACCTGATCGGCATACCCGGGCATATCCCACGGTTCGAGCGTCACGAAACTGTCCACCGGCGAAGCGCTCTGCACCGCCTGGATAAACGCACACAATTCTTCCTTTGTATGAAAACGCACGGCGCGTGTAATGTCGTACGGCAGTTTTTCCGCCGAAGGCGATGTTGCATAACCAAGCTCACGCAGTACCCTGCCGATCAGCAAACTGCCCTTTACCGCCTGTGCAACAACATGCGGAGCAAGAAAAACGCCCTGGTAAAGCTGCTGATAGCCATACGCATAAGATCCGACTTCCGCACCGATGGACGGCGCCGTCATGCGCCCCGCGATCCTGTCGATATAGCTCTTTTTACCGACAATGTATCCGCCCGTCGGCGCGATCCCGCCCCCGGGATTTTTGTTCAGTGAACCAACGGCTATATCCGCGCCGTTTTGCGTCGGTTCCGTCCGCTCAACAAATTCACCGTAGCAATTATCAACGAAAATGCACCCCGAGAACCCGCAGGAACGGACAAACGAACAAACCTCACCGATCTGTGCCTCACTCAGCGCATCGCGCCAGGCATAACCGCGGGACCGCTGCAAAAAAACGACTTTTACGGAGGGATCCTTCAGCCCGGCGCAAATAGATCCGTAATCGAAAGAGCCGTCCTCTTTCAATTCACATTTTTTAAAGCGGACGCCGTAATCCGCCAGCGATCCGATCCCGTCGCCGGAGATCACGTCAAGGAGCGTATCGTACGGATCCCCCGAAACAGAAAAAAGCGTATCGCCGGTGCGCAAAAGACCAAACAGCCCAACGGTAAGCGCATGCGTACCGGAAACCAGATTGGGAGAAACGAGCCCCGCCTCCGCACCGAAAATATCGGCAAACAGCGAGCCGAGCGTATCACGCCCTTCGTCCCCGTACCCATACCCTGTCGAGGGGGAAAAATGACGCAGGGCGATCCTGTTTTTTTCAAAAGCCCTGATCACCTTCTCCTGATTTTCATATGCAATTTCGTCTGCGGCTGCAAAGACAGGAGCGAGCGCGGCTTCTCCTTCTCTGATCAATTCTTCTATCCTTCCCATACATGCCTCAATATGATATTCATGTTTTCTCTATTATACGGATCCAGCCAAAGGATCCCCGGCAGCTTTTTAAAGAATGTTATCTGACGTTTGGCATAATTGCGCGTATTTTGCTTAATTATGTCGCACATAGTACTATAATTGATCTCGTTTTTCAGGTATTTGATGACTTCCTTATAGCCTATCCCCTGCATGCTTTGACAACTTTCGTCGACGCCTTGCGCAAGGAGCGCCTCCACTTCATCAACGAGTCCCGCCGCAAGCATTTCGTCTACACGCCGATCGATGCGCACATACAGCTCCTCCCGCGGGTAAGCAAATGCTGCAGCGATGTACGGGAAGCGCGGAACGGGCGCGTCTGCCTGCGCCGACTTTTTTATCCCCGTCAGTTCATAAATTTCAAGCGCTCGAATAACGCGCTTTACATCGTTCGGATGCAGTTTTTCCGCGCTTTCGGGGTCGACAGCCGCAAGTTTTGCATGCAGCGCCTCCGTGCCATTTTCCGATACATACCGCTCATACTTTTTACGGATCGACTCATCCGCTCCGACATTGCCGTTGGTGCGCGAAAAAAGCAGGGACTGGATATAGAACCCCGTTCCGCCGCAGATAACGGGCACCTTTCCTTCCGCCGACAGACGGTTACACAGCGGCAACGCCCTCTCCGTATAATCGGACACGGAAAACGGCTCTTTCGGGGAAAGCAGATCGATCATATGATGCGGAACGCCGCGCATCTCATCCTCGGTCGGTTTTGCCGTACCGATATCCATCCCTTTATAGACGAGCATGCAATCCGCCGAGATCACTTCCCCGCCGAGCCGCAGGGCAAGTTCCACGGCAAAAGATGTTTTGCCCGATGCGGTCGGTCCGCATATTACGGGGATACGCATATCAGACGATCCTTTTGAATAGTTTTTCGACTTCATATTTCGTCAGTTTTACGGCGACGGGTCTCCCATGCGGGCAGCGAAGCCCCATATCGCCGCCCATACGCGCAAAGAGCTGTGTGCGCTCGCTCTCACTGAGTGTTTCACCGCCTTTTACCGCATGCTTGCACGCAGTCATTGCGATCTTGTCGCGCAAAACGTCGGGCAGACGCACGGCGCGGAGCGTTCCGACCTCCTTCAACAGTTCCGCAAAAAAAGAAGCAAGGTCGATATCGCGCAGATCGGCGGGCACGGCGGAAATTTTAAAGCTGTTCACGCCGAACTCTTCCATATCAAACCCGATCGCCTGGATCGTCGCAAGATTCTCGCCGAGAAACGCCGCCTCCTCACCGCTCACGTTCAGCACGTACGGAATGAGCATCGGCTGTACGGCGACGGAACGCGCCGCCATCTCTTCGCGCAGCTTGTCAAAAAGCAAGCGTTCGTGTGCGGCATGCTGATCGATGAGATACGCCTCGTCGCCCACCTCAAAAATCAGATAAGTATTGAAGAGGTTCCCTTTATATTCTGCACTTTCCAGCAGGAACTTCTGTTGTTTCGCCTTCTTTTCCGCTTCCGCAAGGAAGCGCTTGTTCTCGGCAAAAACATCCTCGGCAGCGACCGATTCACTCTTTTGCGCAGCCGTCTGCGCTGCAGGCACTTCCTGTTCCCGTTCAGCAGCTATTTCCGGCTGCGGACCGGACACGGCGCTGTCGCAAAACTCCAACCTGCTTCCGCCCTGCCATAACTCCTTCCGCGGCACATAGTGCCCGCCCCTCTGCCGCTCAAACAAGTCGGCCTTCGTCAGCCCGGAATAATCCGTTACGGGGCGCAGCTCTTCCGCGCCGACGCGCGATACCTGTTCACGCCGCGCTTCAGCAAAGGGAACCTCGGCATCTTTCACTCCCTCGTTCGTCGGCGTTATACGCTCTTCCGCCCCCGACTCACGCGTTTTTTCCGCACTATGATCCGCAAGGAAGTCCAGCGCGCTTGCATTACCGTCCAGAGTGGAGGAAACGACGGAGTAGATACACCCGTAAATGACGCGGTTATCCGAAAACCGCACGTCCGATTTGTTCGGATGCACGTTCACATCCACGACCTCTGCGGGAACGTCAATAAAAAGAACATAAAACGGGTATTGACGCTTCATAAGATACGAAGCATACGCATTCATGATCGCGGAAGAGATCGTATTATTGATGACGAACCGCCCGTTCACAAATGTGCTCTGGTACGTTCTGTTCGGCTTGGTATAAGACGGCTTCCCCAAAAAGCCGCGGATGCGCACACCGTGTTTTTCCGCGTCCAGGCAATAGCATTCGCGCACCGCCGCGCCGCCGTACACGGCGGCAAGCGCCTCCTCCATACCGCCGCCGAAAGACTGCATGGCGAGTTTCCCGTCAATGAAATAGCGGAACGCAACGGCGGGGTTCCCGAGGATAAAACGCGAAACGACGGAGGTCACCTCCGCCTCCTCCCCCTTGTCCGTTTTCAGGAATTTTTCGCGGACGGGCGTATTGAAAAACAAATTTTCGGCGCAGATGTCCGTGCCCGCATCCATTGCGCAGGGAACGGGCTTTCCGATCTTCCCGCCCGAACAGGTAAGTTCAAAGGCGGTTTCTGCACTTTTATACCGCGAACGAAGGCGGACGTTCGAAACCGAAGCAATGCTCGCAAGCGCCTCGCCGCGGAACCCGAGCGTCAGAATACTTTCCAGATCTTCCGCTTTCGCGATCTTGCTCGTCGCATGCGGTAAAAATGCGGATGTAAGTTCGCCTTCTTCGATCCCCTCTCCGTCGTCCGTCACGCGCACAAGATCTTTCCCGCCGCGCTCAACGGACACCGTGATCGACTTCGCGCCTGCGTCGATGGCATTTTCCACAAACTCTTTTACGACGGACGCGGGGCGCTCCACCACCTCGCCTGCCGCAATACGGTTGTATACGCTGCTGTCAAGAATGTTGATCTTTGCCATTGTACTTCCCCTTTACCCGTTCCGCAAGGTCGGAAACGAGCGTCAGCGCCTGCATCGGCGTAAGATTGTCCGCATCCGTATCGAGCAGGATCCTTTCCGCTTCGCTTGGTCCGGCGGGCGCCGCCGCTTCCTTTTCCTGCATGGCGGCATGCGGCGCGCGCGCGATATCGCGTTTTTCCAACCGCCGCAAAATGTCTTTGGCTCTGTCCGTGACCGCCGCGGGGATCCCCGCCAGCCGCGCGACTTCGATGCCGAAGCTTTTGTTTGCTCCGCCGCGGACGATCTTCCGCAAAAAGAGGATACCGTCCGCCGTTTCGCGCACGGTGACCCTGTAATTTTTAACGCCGTCGATCTTGCCTTCCAGTTCGGTCAGCTCGTGATAATGCGTCGCGAACAGCGTCTTTGCGCCGATTTTTTCCGTGATGTATTCGAGGACCGCCCACGCGATCGACAGCCCGTCAAAAGTACTCGTCCCCCTGCCGACCTCGTCGAGGATGAGGAGCGAATTGCGCGTCGCATGCAACAGAATGGCGGCGACTTCGGTCATTTCGACCATGAACGTACTCTGATCGAGGATCAGGTTATCGCTCGCTCCCACGCGGGTAAAGATGCGGTCCACGATGGGGATCTCCGCCGCGCGCGCGGGCACAAAGCAGCCGATGTGCGCCATCAGCACGATGAGTGCGGTCTGGCGCATATAGGTGCTTTTCCCCGCCATGTTCGGACCTGTGATGACCATTGTCTGCGTATCGCCGCCGAGTACGGCATCATTGGGAACAAAGCGCTCTTTTGAAAGCGCCTCCACGACGGGGTGCCGCCCGTCCGTGATCTTCAGATCCGCACCTTCGGGCAACATATGCGGACGGCAATAACCGCGCTCTTTGGAGACGGCGGCGAACGATGTGATGCAGTCAAGCATCGCGATCGCCGCAGCAAGTTTTTTCAGCCGCCCGATATTGTCGGCAAGTTTCGCGCGTATCTCTTCAAACAGCTGCAATTCCAGCGTCAGGCTCTTTTCCGTACTTGTCAAAATGCGCGATTCGACCTCTTTGAGCTCGTCCGTCACGTAGCGCTCTGCATTGGTCAAAGTCTGCCGACGCTGGTAATCGTACGGAACTTTGTCGGCAAAGGAATGCGTGACCTCGATGGAATACCCGAATACGCGGTTGTATTTGATGCGCAGATTTTTGATGCCCGTGCGCTCCCTCTCGCGCGTTTCGATCGCTGCGATCATGGACGCGCCGTTGTCGCGCGCGTCGCGCAGCTCGTCCAGCTCCGCGCTGTATCCCTTGCGGATAAACCCGCCTTCTTTGATGCCGACGGGCGGATTTTCGATAAATGCACGTTTCAGAAGATCGGAAAGGTCGCTGAAATCGCCCAGCGCTTCAGAGAGCGAAACGAGCTGTTCGGACGTGAACCCCGAAAGCTGAAAGCGCAGGCTCGGTACGAGCGAAAGAGACACGCCGAGATTTTCACAGTCGCGCGGGGTCAGATTGCCGTTCGACGTCTTGCCCGCGATGCGCTCGATGTCGCGCACGCCTTTCAGCGTATCGGCGATCCCCATGCGGACGACGGTCGCGTTGAACAGCTCTTCCACCCCGCTCAGGCGCCGTTCGATGTCCGCCTGCGAGCGGAGAGGATCAAGCACGAGCCTGTTCATCAGCCGCGCCCCCATCGCCGTCTGCGTCTTATCCAAAAGCCATAACAGCGACCCCGTTCGCTTGCCGTCCGCATTGGTGCGGACAAGCTCTAAGTTGCGGACCGCCGTCGGGTCGAGCATGAGCGACTCTTCCCCCGTCACAAGGCGCAGAGTATCGATGTTTCGCAGCGCATGCTTCTGCGTTTCGCGCAGGTATTCGAGCAGCGCGCCGCAGGCAGATACGGCGAGCGGTTTTCCGTCCAGGCCGAAGGGAGCAAGCGTCTTGCAGCCGAGCTGTTCGAGAACATTTTTTTCTGCGTGCCGCTGCGCGAACGCCCACGGCACATAGCACGAAAAGGCGGGCAGCGCCCGCAAAGCGGCAGCACATTTCGTTGCAAAGAGATATGCGTCATTGCAGATGATCTCGGACGCGGACAGTTTTACAAGGCATTCGAGGCTCTCCTCCGCCGCATTCTCTCCGTCAAAACAGCGGACGTAAAATTCGCCCGTCGTGATATCCGTCCACGCGATCGCGCACTCTTTCCCCTCCATACAGGCGCAGGCTATGTAGTTGTTTTTCTTCTCGTCAAGGAGGTTCTCTTCGATCAGCGTACCTGCAGAAACGACGCGGATGACGTCGCGCTCCACGATCCCCTTTCCCGGGGTCGGCTCGGTAAGCTGTTCGCAGATAGCGACCTTTTTTCCGAGCGCGACGAGCTTTGCGATATAGGTATCCGCCGCATGAAAGGGCACGCCGCACATGGGCGCGCGTTCTGAAAGCCCGCAGTCTCTTCCCGTCAGCGTAAGATCCAGCAGCTGCGAAACTTCCTTTGCGTCCTCAAAAAACATTTCGTAGAAGTCGCCGAGTCTGTAAAAGAGTATGCAGTCCTTGTATTTTTCCTTTGTTTCAAGATAATGCCGCATCATCGGCGAAAGCCCGCTCATTTGTGTACCTCCCTGCCGTCAGGTTCGCCGTAAAGCGAAATACCCGACGCATCCGTAATTTTCAGGCGCACAAACTCGCCGATGCGGTCTTTATCGCTCTGAAAATATCCCATTCTCCCATACTCGTCGCGGCCGAGATACAGCCCGCGCTTTTTATCGAAGTCCTCGACCAAAATTTCCGTTGTCTTGCCGAGATAGGCGCGCGACTTTTCTCGCGTTTTCTCGTTGACAAGCTCCACAAGGCGCATGATGCGCTCTTTTTGGACTTCTTCGGGGATCTGTCCCTCCATTTCCGCCGCTTTCGTACCGCTCCGCCTCGAATAGACAAAGGTGAACGCGGATGCAAAGTCCGCCCGCCGCACGAGCGCGAGAGTCTGTTCAAAATCCTCTTCCGTCTCCGTCGGAAAGCCGACCATGATATCGGTCGTTACCTCGCAGCCGGGCACGCGCTTGCGCAGCGCTTCGAGCTTTTCCAGATATTCGCGCGCGGTATAGCGCCTGTTCATGAGTTTCAAAATACGGTCTGACCCCGCCTGCACAGGCAGATGGATCAGTTTGCACACCTGCGGCAGCTCGGCGATCGCTTCGATGAGTTCTTCCCCGAAATCCTTCGGGTTGCTCGTCATAAAGCGCAGACGAAACTTTCCCTGCCCTTCGCAGATCCTGTACAGCAGCTGCGGAAAACTCATTCCGCCGCCAAGGTCTGCCGAGTACGAATTGACGTTCTGCCCGAGCAGCGTTATTTCACGGTATCCCTTATCGAGCAGGTCATGCACCTCGCGCACGATGCTCTCAGGGTCGCGGCTGCGCTCCCTGCCGCGCACATAGGGTACGATGCAGTACGAGCAGAAATTGTTGCAGCCGTACATGATATTCACCCATGCGTTCGGGTAGCTCGTCCGATACGAATAATCTTCCTCGCGGATCGCGCCCTCTTTTTCGGGAATGGCAACGACCGCTTTTTTCTGCGCCGCCTTCCGCGCAAGCAAAGCGCCAAATTCATCCAGGTTATGCGTACCGAACACAATATCGACGAACGGGAACTTTTTGCGCAGGCGCTGCGCCGCGTCCGGCTGCTGCGTCATGCAGCCGCCCACGGCAATGAGCATCTGCGGCCTTGCACGCTTGACCTTTTTCAGCGCGCCGATGTTCCCCATAGCATGGTTTTCCGCGTTTTCCCGTATACAGCAGGTATTGAATACGACGATGTCCGCCTCCTCTGCCGTCGGGCATTCATCCGTATATCCGTTCGCCCGCAGGATACCGGCAAGCTTTTCAGATTCATGCACATTCATCTGGCAGCCGTACGTTACGATGTGATAGCTTTTGTTCATACACGTTCCGATCCTGAAATTTCACCTTACATTATACCTTTTTTACGGGGTTTAAGCAAGCCTTTCGGATTCCCTGAACCCCAAATAATTTTTGCGGAATTTCAGATACTGTTCTTAAAAAGGGAAACTGCCATGAAGATACTCAAACGCAGCCTGCTTGTGCTGCTCTGCCTTCTTCTTGCGGCGGTCGCAGCCGCGGGGACATATTATTTTTCGGTCACGCGCGGCGTGCGGCTTGACGCTTCAAAATTTGAACCCGCCGCCGCGAGCATGAGCATCTACGACAAGAACGACGCCCCCGTCGCGACCGTCGCGCGGGGAAGCGCCAAAAAAAGCGTCCTCCTTACGGACCTGCCCGAATACGTTCCGAAGGCGTTTATTGCGGCGGAGGACAAACATTTTTATTCGCATCATGGGCTGGATTATAAAGGAATGGCGCGCGCCGCCTTAAAAAATATGAAAGCGGGCGCTTTCAAACAAGGGGCTTCGACGATCAGTCAACAACTTGTCAAAAACACGCAGCTTTCACCAGAGCGCACGATCCGCCGCAAGCTGCAGGAGATCAAACTCACGCGGCAACTGGAGCGCCGCTATACAAAGGACGAGATCCTGGAGCTGTACCTGAACACCATCTATTTCGGGCATGCCTGCTACGGGATCGCCGACGCGGCAGATTTTTATTTCGGGAAAAAAGCGCAAGATCTGACAGCCGCGGAAGGAGCAATGCTCGCCGCTTTGATCCGATCTCCGAACACTTATTCCCCTTTCGCCAATGCAGAAAAATGCCTTGCCGCAAGAAACAGTGTTCTTACACGCATGTACGGGCTCGGCTATCTGAACGAGAGCGCCTGCGAAGCGGCGAAAAACGAATCGCTCCCGACCCGAGAAGATAACGCGATCGGCGCTCAGAGCTATCTTGACGCCGTCCGACGTGAATTTGAAACGCTCCCGATTTTTGCTCCGTACTCGCTGCGCGGCGGATGCAAGGTCTACACATATATGGACGCACCGCTGCAGGAGTATGCCGAAACGCTGAAAACAACGGCGGATCGCAGCGGCAAAAGCATCGTTATCTGTGACAACGGGCAGTTTGCCGTGAGCGCCCTGTATTCTACGGAAGGAAGGATCGCCCGACCGCCCGGCTCCGCGATCAAGCCGCTTGCCGTTTATGCTCCTGCCATTGAGGAAGGTCTGCTCTCTCCATGCACCCCGCTGCTGGATGAAAAAACAAATTTTGACGGGTACGCTCCGTCAAACTACAACGATAAATATTACGGTTACGTTTCCGCCGGTGAAGCTTTGGCAAAAAGCCTGAATATTCCCGCCGTAAAAGTCATGCAGCAGTTGGGGCCGGAAAAAAGCGTGCGGTATCTTACCCGCCTTGGGCTGCATCCGCATGAAAACGATAAAAATCTTTCACTGGCGCTCGGCGGCATGACGCGGGGATGCACGCTTACAGAATTAGCAGGCGCTTACACGTCCTTTGCGCGCGGCGGCCTCTTCGCCCCGCCTGCTTTTATCCGCAAAGTAGAAGACAGCGCGGGAAATGTCCTGTACGAGCGCGATACGGCGCCTCTTCGCGTGCTCGGGAAGGATACTGCGGAACTTGTCAATGAAATGCTGGAAGGATCCGTAACGAACGGAACGGCAAAAAAACTCGCCGCATTGCCTTTCCCCGTATGCGCAAAGACAGGAACTTGCGGAAACGATGCCGGTAATACAGACGCCTATTGCATCGGCTATACGGCGGAACATACCGTCGCCGTCTGGATGGGGAACGCCGATAATACGCTCACCGACATTTCGGGCGGCGGGCTGCCAAGCCATTATGCCATGCTTCTGCTGAAAGAAATCTATAAAGAAAAGCGCCCCGCTCCTTTGCCCGAAGGAGACGCCGTCGTGTGCCGCATAGACCGTGCCTCTTATGAAAGGGATCACATCGTTGCGCTGGCAAGCGAGTACGAGCCAGATGCTTTCGTTATGACGGCACATTTTAAGAAAGATCAGACGCCGCGCAATGTGACCAGCATTTTCGGACAGCCGACGGCAAACGCAGGCATCACCTGCAAGAACAACAGCGTTTGCATTGAATTATGTGGCGCAGAGTATTATGCATATCTCATAGAAAGGGAAAATAACGGAAAGAAACAGAAGGTCCTGGACGGATCTACTCCAGGTCTGTTTACCGACAAAAATCTTGCTTTCAATGAAAAATATACCTACACCGTTACGCCATACTACATCGGCAACAACGGCGAACGCATTTACGGCAAGAAAGAAACACTTCCCGCTGTCTATATCAAAACAGACCAAAACAAAAAAGACGAGTACGGCGAATGGTGGAAAAACTAAAAAAGCGCCCCGCTCAAAAGAAGCGGGGGCTTTTGGTTTTATTGAGAGATCGCCACGGTTTCGGCGGAGGCAAGCGCCTCTTCGATCAACCGTTCAACATCAAGGCGCGCCTCTTCGCGTTCCACTTCTGCAAGATCGGGGCGGATGAGAGGATGCTTCGGCAAAAAGACCGTGCAGCAATCCTCATAAGGCAGGATAGACGTATCATAGGTCCCGATCCTGCGGGAAACTTCTATGATCTCCGTTTTATCCAACCCTATGAGCGGGCGAAGCACAGGCAGCCGTTCCACGACGGATTCGGAGGAGGTGATCCCCTCGATCGTCTGGCTGGCGACCTGCCCCAGACTTTCCCCCGTAACGATACACTGCGCGCCGTTCTTTTGCGCCGTGCGCTCGGCGATCCGCATCATAAAGCGGCGCAGCAGCGTGATCATCATCTCCGGAGGGCAAAGCCTGTGTATCTCCTCCTGGATATGCGTAACGCTGACCACATGCAGCTGCAGCCCGCAGGTATACTCCGAAAGAATGCGCGCCAGCTCCTCCACCTTTTCGCGCGCCTGCAGATTGGTATACGGATAACTGTGGAAATGTATTGCATCGATCTTCATGCCGCGCTTTGCGATCATATATCCGGCAACGGGGCTGTCGATCCCGCCCGACAGCAGCAGCATCCCCTTACCCGCCGTGCCGACAGGCATGCCGCCCGCCCCTTTCACATATTTCCCGAACACCAACGCCGTGCCGTTTTCACGAATGTCAATGTACAGGATATGCTCAGGTTCACGGACGTCGACTTTCAGTTGCGGTACAGCCGAAAGAAGTCTGCCACCTATCTCCGCATTCATCTGCATGGAATCGAGAGGGAATCGCTTATCCGCACGGTTGGTCTGTACTTTAAACGTACCGCTCTGCGGCGCAATGGAAAGTACTGTCCTGTAGATCGTTTCAAGCTCGGCAGGAACTTTATAAGCGACGCTCAGCGTGTGCGTACCGAATACTTTGGAAAGGCGCGCAACGATCTCGTCGGCACGTTCTTCTTCAAATCCTTCAACGATATACCGCCCGCTCGGACGGCGGATCTCGTGTCGGATGCCTTTAAGCGCGCGCTCAAGGTTCTCCTGGAATACCTTTTCAAAATAGCCGCGGTTGTTCCCTTTTAAATGGATCTCACAGTAGCGGATAATGATAACTTTTTCCATGCTCACCTCGTTCTTTCGTAGAGTTCCGCCGCGCAGGCATTGAGAACATCCGCCGCATGCGCGATGTCGTCCGCCGATTCATTCCCGAAAAACGAAAGGCGCAGGACACCGTCCGCCACGCGTTCCCCCACCCCGCAGGCAAGGATCACACGGCTGTAACGGTTGCGTGAAGAACACGCAGATCCTGTACCGGCCAGCACACCGCGCTCATTGAGCATATGCTGCAAAACTTCTCCGCGCAGCCCGACCGCCGAAACGCTCAGGATAAAGGGCGAACCCGTTTCGGAAGAGAGCGGCATAAAGAATTTCTTGTCCAACATGCCGCGCAATTTCGCGTTCATTTCCACAGCATGGGCATACAGCGCACTGCGCTCGCGCATCCGTTTTTTCACGACTTCCGCAAACTGTATGATGGCAAAGGTATTTTCCGTACCGCTCCGCAGTCCGTTTTCCTGCCCTCCGCCGTACAGGTACGGCTGCAGCGGCGCCCCTTTTTTCCGAACGAGAGCCGCGGCTCCGCGCACGCCTCCTATTTTATGCGCGCTGATCGTGTAAAAATCCACGGTCTGCGGCAGACGGACGTCCAGTTTTCCGAATGCCTGCACGCCGTCACTGTGGAAGAGCGTGCGTTTATTCTTTGTTTTGACGGCAGAAGACAACCTTGCGATTTCGTTGATCGCTCCCGTCTCGTTGTTCACATGGATCACGGAAACAAGCGAAGTATCAGCATCCACTTTCGCAAGCAGGTCTTCGGGGTCCACGCTCCCGTCCTCCCTGAGCTTTGCAAAACGCACTTCCACGCCCCGCCGCGCAAGCTCCTTTGCGGATTCGTATACGGCGGCGTGTTCCCCTTCCGTTATAACGACGTTTCCCCGCCGCCCCGCCGAAAAAAGGACCTGATTGTCCGCCTCCGTTCCCGATCCCGTAAAAATCAGTTCGTACCCCTGCGGCGCAACCGCGGAGAGAACGGTTTTGCGTGCCTCTGCAAGTGCCTTATGCACTGCAAACCCCTCGCGATAGAGCGCTGAGGGGTTGTAAAAATCGTCTTTTAAGAATTGTTCGGCGCTGCGCACACATGCCGCATCCGGCATGGTCGTGGCAGCATTGTCCAAATAGATCATATCCGTTTCCCGCCGCGGCAAAGCCGCCGCGCTGTTATTTGGAATAATTCTTCCTGTTGAAATCTGGTTCCAGAATGCGCCTGTTCTGGTTGTTTTTGTAGACTGTTGCGATAAAGTTCAGCCGGCATTCCAAAATAAGCAGGCGTTTCCCTACTTTCGTCGCCGCCTGAATATAGAAAAATTCCTTTTCGTCGGCGGCCTCTTCGTTCGGCGTCAGGATCTCTTCCTTACAGTCGGGCGAATGCTTCAGCTTGTCGTAACTGTCGGAACCGACCCTGCCGATCTGCAGGATCTGCTCGTCAAGCAGACGGTACAAAATTTTGCGCTTGCGGTCATGGATGACTTTGGCAAGACGCAGTTCGCCGTTTACATAGGTGTAATCGTAGCTCAAAAAAAACTTATGTTTTTTGACCTTGAACAGCGCCCCCGTCAGAAAGAGCAGGATAGCGATGACCAAAAACACAACGATCTGAATGATCAGCGCCGTCGTATCGATGCCGCCTGCCTCTTCGATCGCATCCGCATCGACAGGCATCAACAGCAGCATCAAAAGCATCAGCAATACAAAAGAGCCGAGCACAAAGCCGATGATGGAAACCACTCTGAATATATTATACCAGCGCTTTGCCCTGCGGTCGTCCCGCATGATCGCGCTTTCTTCGCAGAATAATTCCTGCATAACCCCTCCTCGCTCAGAACTCTACGGTCCCTTCAAAGACAAGTTTTGCGCTGCCCGTCAAAGTGACCGTCCCGTCCGAAGAATATCTCGCGATCAGGTCGCCGCCGCGCACCTTTACCGTTATATCCTCGTCCATTTTGCAATGCCCGTTCAGAACAGCGGCAACGACGCTCGCCGCCGCACCCGTACCGCAAGCCAGCGTTTCACCGTTCCCGCGCTCCCAAACACGCATTTTCAGCGTCTTTGCGTTGACGACCCGCACAAATTCCGCATTGATCCGCTGCGGGAAATACGGCGCATATTCAAAGAGCGGACCGACATTTGCTACGTCGACCGCATCGACCTTTTCACAGAAAATGACGCAGTGCGGGTTTCCGACGTTGACCAGCGTCGCGCGGTAATCTTTTCCGCCGACCGTGATATCGCGGGCGACAACGCTCTCCCCCTCCAGGGTGGAAGGGATCAGTTTTCCGTCCAGAACGACTTTGCCCATATTCACGCTCACAGAACCGACCTGCCCGTTGAAGGTATACAGCGTCAGCTCCTTCACGCCGCTGAGCGTTTCAATGGTCATATGCTTGTTTTTGACATATCCGTTGTCAAACAGATATTTTGCAACGCAGCGGATCACGTTACCCGCCATGCGGCCTTCGCTTCCGTCACGGTTAAAAATGCGCATCTTCGCATCCGCAATGTCCGAGTGCTCGATAAGCGCTATCCCGTCGCCGCCGATACCGTAATGCCTGTCGGCAAAATTGATCGCAAGCGATTCGGGACAGGTCAGCTTTCCGTCCATATTGTTGAAGCAGATATAGTCGTTGCCGCAGCTCTGCATCTTGACAAATTTCAGCTTTATTTTTTCGGTACGAAGATTGTTGATGTCGACCAGCTCTGTATTGTTCTCGTTGAAGCGGCTTGCAATAATATCGGCAAGCGCGTTCGCCGTATCGAGCGACGTAAGCGTCGTGATCCCGAGCAGGATCGCGTGATGGTGCATGCGGATATAGTCGTTGATGGAATCCATATCCGTCTTGCCCGTGTAGACGATATAATCGATCTTTCCCTCGTCCATCAGGTGCAGGATCTCGTCGCTCTGCGACAGCCTGTCTACATTTACGGCATCGATGCCGAGGGTGCGGATGGTATCCGCCGTTCCCGCCGTAGCGTACAGCTTAAGCCCCAGGTCGCTGAATTTTTTTGCAAGCCCGGGGAGCTCGAACTTATCCTGGTCGTTGATCGTAAAGTACACGCCGACCTCGCGCTGCTTGGTCGGATGGCAGAGTTTGAATCCTGCCGAGACAAGACCTTTGAAGAGCGCCTCCTCGATCGTTTTGCCGATGCCGAGCACCTCGCCCGTCGACTTCATCTCGGGTCCGAGCTGCGAGTTGACGTCGTTCAGCTTTTCAAAGGAGAACACGGGCACCTTGACGGCGACATACGGCGAAGAACGGTACAGCCCCGTTCCGTAACCGAGTTTTTTCAGCTTCTGCCCGACGATGATCTTGGTCGCAAGCTCCACCATGGGCACGCCCGTGACCTTGGAGATATACGGAATGGTGCGCGAAGCACGCGGATTGACCTCAATGACATACAGCTCGTTATGGTAGACCAGGAACTGAATGTTGATGAGCCCCTTTGTTTTGAGCGAAAGCGCAAGCTGGGTCGAACACTCTATGATCTTATCCAGCATGATGTCGCTCAGATTATACGGAGGATATACCGCAATGGAGTCGCCGCTGTGAACGCCTGCACGTTCGATATGCTGCATGATGCCGGGGATGAGTACGTCGGTGCCGTCGCTGATGACATCGACTTCAAGCTCCTGTCCCATCAGATATTTGTCGCAGAGCACGGGATTTTCGATGTGTTGCGCCAAAATGACATCCATATAGCGCGAAATGTCGCTTTCGGTAAAGGCGATGGTCATGTTCTGCCCGCCGATGACGTAGGACGGACGCAGCAGCACGGGATACCCGAGCTTTTCTGCCGCCGCAAGCGCCTCTTCCTTGGTCATGACGGTCAGTCCCTTCGGGCGGCTGATGCCGAACTGTTCCAGAAGCTCGTCGAAGCGTTCCCTGTCCTCCGCCATGTCCACGCTGTCCGCCGATGTACCGAGGATACGCACGCCTTTCTTGTCGAGATAGTTGCACAGTTTGATCGCCGTCTGCCCGCCGAACGTGATGACGACGCCGTACGGTTTTTCTTTGTCGATGACGTTCTGCACGTCCTCCGGGGTCAGCGGCTCGAAGTACAGCCTGTCCGCCGTATCGAAGTCCGTGGAGACCGTTTCGGGGTTATTATTGATGATGACGACTTCGTATCCGAGCTCTTTGAGCGTCCATACGCAATGCACGGACGAATAGTCAAATTCGATGCCCTGCCCGATGCGGATCGGGCCCGAGCCGATAACGATGATGCGCTTTTTCGTACTCTCCTGAATAAACGGCGTTGCTTCGTCGTGCGAATATTCATCGTACGTTGAATAGAAATACGGCGTTTCCGCGGAGAATTCCGCCGCACAGGTATCGACCATCTTGTAGACGGCTTTCCTGTGGTACGGGATCTTCTGCCCGGAAAGTTTTTCAAGCTCCGCGTCAGGATAGCCGAGGCGCTTCCCTTCGTCATACAGGGCGCGCGTCAGTTTTTCGGTGCGCAGGCGCGTTTCGAACTGTACAAGATTGTTCAGTTTATGAAGGAACCAACGGTCGATCTTTGTGATGGAGAAGATCTCGTCGACCGAAATCCCAGCTTTCAAAGCCGCGAAAACGGTGAACAAGCGCTCATCGGAGAGTTTCTTCAGCTCGTCGCGCAGATCCTTTCCTTCGTATTTATCGAGGTTCAGTGTCGCAAGCGAGATCTCCGCGCCGCGCACCGCCTTCATGATCGCCATTTCAAAGCTGGTGCCGATCGCCATCACTTCGCCCGTCGCTTTCATGCGCGTGCCAAGCTCGCGCTTTGCATACAAAAATTTATCAAACGGCCATTTCGGCAGTTTTACGACAACGTAGTCGAGCGTAGGCTCGAAGCAGGCGAACGTCTTGCCCGTAACATCGTTTTGAATCTCGTCAAGGGTATACCCGAGCGCGATCTTTGTGGCAACTTTGGCGATGGGATACCCCGTCGCCTTGGACGCGAGCGCGGACGACCGCGACACGCGGGGGTTGACTTCGATGACCGAATATTCAAAGCTGTTCGGGTTGAGCGCAAACTGGCAGTTGCAGCCGCCTTCGATGCCAAGCTCGGAGATGATATCCAGCGACGCCGTGCGCAGCATCTGGTATTCCTTATCCGAAAGCGTAAGGCAGGGCGCCACAACAATCGAATCGCCCGTATGAATACCGACGGGATCGAAGTTTTCCATGGAGCAGACGGTGAGCACGTTGCCGGCGCCGTCGCGCAGCACTTCAAACTCGATCTCTTTCCAGCCGTAAATATACTTTTCGACGAGCACCTGCGTGATCGGCGAGAGCATCAGCCCGTTATGCGAAACGGAACGCAGCTCTTCTTCATTGTACGCCACGCCGCCGCCGGCGCCGCCGAGTGTGAACGCGGGGCGGATGATGACGGGATAGCCGATCCTGTTCGCAACTTCGACGCACTCTTCAACCGTATATGCAATATCGGAAGGAACAACGGGCTGCCCGATCTTCTGCATCGTCTCCTTGAAAAGTTCTCTGTCCTCCGCCCTGTCGATGGCGTCGACCTTTGTACCGATCAGCTTCACGCCCCATTTATCGAGGAACCCCTCTTTTGCGAGCTTGCAGCCCATCGTCAGCCCCGTCTGCCCGCCGAGCGAAGCGAGCAGGCTGTCCGGCCTCTCCTTGATGATGATGCGCTTGAGCGAATCGATGGTGAGCGGTTCGAGATAGATCTCGTCCGCCAGCGCCTTGTCCGTCATGATCGTCGCGGGGTTAGAGTTGCAAAGAACAACATTGACCCCTGCGTCCTTCAGCACACGGCACGCCTGCGCGCCCGCATAGTCGAATTCGGCTGCCTGCCCGATGACGATAGGCCCCGAACCGATGACGAGTACTTTTTTGATATCGCTTCTCTTAGGCATGGCGCGCGCCTCCCTTGTTGATATTGTCCATAAAGCGGTCGAACAGATAGGACGCATCCAGCGGTCCCGCGCATGCTTCCGGATGGAACTGCACGGTGAACGCGTTCAGGTCGTCGTAATCGACGCCTTCGCAGGTATTGTCGTTCGCATTCACAAAACTCAGCCGCCCCACGTTTTTGATGGAATCGCTGATCACTTCATACCCGTGGTTCTGGCTGGAGATGTATACCCTGCCCGTTTCCAGATGTTTGACAGGTTGATTGACACCGCGGTGACCGTATTTCATCTTTTTGGTCTTGCCGCCCATCGCGAGCGCGAAAAGCTGATGCCCGAGACAGATGCCGAAGATCGGAAGTTTCCCGGCGATCTTACGGATATTTTCAATGACGCCGACGTTTTCGGCAGGGTCGCCCGGGCCGTTTGTAAGCATCAGCCCGTCAGGATCGAGCGCAAGGATCTGTTCCGCCGTATAAAAAGCGGGCACGCGGATGACATGACAGCCGCGCTTGACAAGTTCGCGCGCGATGTTCTCTTTCGAACCGAAGTCCCACAAAACGACTTTGCGACGATTCCCTTTCCCGTACTCGGCAACTTCGGGGCAGGTGACGCTCTCCACGGCGTTCCGCACCGCATAGCGCGCGATCGCCTCCCTGTCCGCGTCGGGCGAGGAGGAAATGACGGCGTTCATGACGCCCGTTTCCCGCACGACCTTCGTGAGTTGGCGCGTATCGATGCCGTAAACGCCGACGATCCCGTTTTCTTTCAGATAGGCGTCAAGCGTTTCATCGCAGCGGAAATTGGACGGATGTTCGCAGAACTCCCGCACGATATATCCCGAAAGGAAGGGTTTACGGCTCTCTGCATCGGCGCGGATCATCCCGTAATTTCCGATCAGCGGGAATGTCTGAATAACGATCTGCCCGTAATAGCTCGGGTCGGTAAGCGTTTCAATATAGCCCGTCATGCCCGTTGTAAAGACGAGTTCTCCGAGTACTTCGCCGTCTGCGCCGAAACGCTTTCCCTCGTATGTCTGCCCGTTTTGCAGCGTCAGGTATACCTTTTTTTCTTTCATGGAACTTCCTCTGTCCGTTCTTGATTACTTGAGCAATTTGCACAGCACTGCTTTCTGCGCGTGCAACCTGTTTTCCGCTTCGTCAAAGATCTCCTGCGCATGCGCTTCAAAGACCTTTTCCGTGACTTCTTCGCCGCGGTGCACGGGCAGGCAGTGCAGCACCATCGCCTCCTTGTCGGCGACGGCCATGACCTTGTCGTCAATGCAGAAGCCCTTGAACGCCTGTTCGCGGATCTGCCGCTCGCTCTCCTGCCCCATCGACGCCCATACGTCCGTATACAGTACGTCCGCGCCTTCTGCCGCGGCGAGCACGTCCGACGTGATCTGCAGCTCCCCGTTTTCCTTCGCCCAGGCAATGACGCCCGCATCGGGGCGGTAGGCATCGGGGCAGGCAATGCTGACCTTCATGCCCGTCTTGATCCCGCCGACAATGAGCGAATTCGCCATGTTGTTCCCGTCGCCGACGAAGCAGAGTTTCAGCCCCTTCAGGCTCCCCTTATATTCGCGGATGGTCATAAGATCTGCCAGCACCTGGCAGGGATGGCAGTAATCGGTCAGCCCGTTGATGACGGGAACGGAGCCGTATTCGGCAAGGTCTTCCACGTCCTGCTGATCGAAGGTGCGGATCATGATCCCGTCAAGGTAGCGCGAAAGGACGCGCGCCGTATCTTTGATCGGCTCGCCGCGCCCGAGCTGAATATCGCGGTCGGAAAGAAAGAGCGCATGCCCGCCAAGCTCATACATACCGACCTCAAAGCTGACGCGCGTACGCGTAGACGATTTTGTGAAGATCATCCCCAGCTTTTTCCCCGCGAGGTGCGGGTGCGGCACGCCGTTTTTGCGCTCGTATTTGAGCTGATCGGCAAGGTTCAGGATACTGAAAATTTCTTCGGTGGAGAGATCCGCCAGCTTCAATAGATGTTTCATTCTGAGATCACCTCATTGAGAATTTGCAATGCGCGGTCCATTTCGCTCTTTTTGACCGTGAGCGGAGGGAGCAGGCGCAGTTTGTTCTTCGCCGTCAGCACGATAAGCCCCTTGTCGAGGCACTTTTGCGCGAGCTCGCGGGAAGGCTTTGCCGTTTCGATGCCGATCATCAGCCCCATTCCCGTTACGGCGCGCACGTTTTTGATACGGGAAAGGTGCGTACGCAGGTAATCGCCCTTGCCCTGCACTTCCAGAAGAAGATCCTTATCCAGCCTGCGCAGGATGCTGCATGCGCCCGCACAGGCAATGGGGTTGCCTCCGAACGTGGAGCCGTGATCTCCCGCGCCGAAAACGGCTTCGCACTTTCCGAAAAACATCGTCGCGCCCAGCGGAAGACCGCCCGCAAGTCCCTTCGCCGTCGTCACGATATCCGGTTCGATGCCGTAATGTTCATAAGCGTACAGCTTGCCCGTCCTGCCGTTGCCCGTCTGCACTTCGTCGACGATGAGCAGGATGTCCTTCGCCTTGCACAGCGCCTCGATGGCGCGCACTTCTGCGGCGTCGAGCACGTTCACGCCGCTCTCGCCCTGGATAAGCTCCAGCATAACGGCGCAGGTCGACGGTTTCACGGCGCTGCGTACGCCTGCCGCCGTCGGTTCGGCATAATCGAACCCGTCCATATACGGCGCAAAGCAGGCGGGATGCATCGCATCCTGTCCTGTTGCGGTGAGCGTCGTCAGCGTTCTGCCGTGGAAGGAGTTCTTCAGCGTAACGATGCGGTTCCGCCCACTCCTGTATTTATCGTAAGAATATTTGCGCGCTGCTTTGATAGCGCACTCGTTCGCTTCCGCCCCGGAGTTGGAAAAAAAGACCTTTTTTGCCCCCGTCTTTTCGCAGAGCATCGCGGCAAGTTCCGCCGCGGGGCGTGTATAATAGAGGTTGCTCGCGTGCTGGATCTTATTGACCTGCGCGATAACGGCTTCTTTCCACTCCGCATCGTTCACGCCGAAGATGTTGACGGCGATCCCCGATCCGAAATCGATATACTGCCTGCCGTCTTCCGAACAAAGCACGGCGCCTTCGCCGCCGCACAGATCGGTCTGAAAACGGCTGTAGGTGTGTGCGATATACTTGCTGTCTTTCTCTTTTATTTCCTCAAATCCCATGGCTGACACCTATTTTATCTATTCTATCATAAATCGACGGCAAACGCAATGGTTTGACGGCGACTTTTTTACATTGCGGATCCGTGCGCGGACGCAGAAAAGGAGACCGAAAAATCAGTCTCCGTTTACAAACATCGTGCCGATACCGCTGTCGGACAAAATTTCTACGAGAATGGAATGCTCCACCCTGCCGTCGATAATAAATACTTTTTCGACGCCGCGGCGGATCCCCTCTTTGCAGCACTCTATTTTCGGGATCATTCCGCCCGAAATGATGCCCTGCTTGATGTAGGAAGCAATATCGCTGACGTAAATTTTATCAATCAGGCTGGAAGGGTCGTCCTTGTCGCGCAGAACGCCCGCCGTATCCGTCATAAGAATGAGACTGCGCGCCCCCAAAGCCCCGGCAACGACGGCGGACGCCGTATCTGCGTTCACATTATAGATATGCCCCTCGTCGTCGTACCCGACCGTCGATATGACGGGGATATAGCCGTCGTCCAGAACGTCTTTGATCAGCTTCGCGTCCAGATCGGTGATCTTGCCGACGTACCCGAGCCGCTCATCGGCAACGGTGCATTTCATCATATGCCCGTCGATGCCGCACAGCCCGACCGCCTTGCCGCCGATGCTCTCCAGAAGGTTGACCAGCGACTTGTTGATCTTACCCGCAAGCACCATCCGTACGATCTCGGCGGTCTCTTCATCGGTATAGCGCAGCCCGTCCACAAATACGGACTGCTTGCCGACGCGGCGCAGCATCTCGGAAATTTCGGGACCTCCCCCGTGCACCAATACGACCTTGATGCCGATGAGGTTCAGAAGGACGATGTCGCGCATGACGGAGAGTTTCAGCCCTTCGTTGATCATGGCATTGCCGCCGTATTTGATGACGACGACCTGGTTTTTGTATTCCTGGATATAGGGCAGCGCCTCCGCAAGGATCTGCGCGCGCACCTGCTTATCGTTCAGATTTTCCATATTCTTCGCCTCACTGTCAGGTCCTGTAATCCCCGTTGATCCGCACATATTCGTAGGTAAGATCGCAGCCCCACGCCGTCGCCTTTGCCTTGCCGCTATTGAGCGCGATAAGGACGGTGATCTCATCCTCCGAAAGGACGCGCTTCGCCTCCTCCTCCGAAAACGGCACGCCGCTTCCGTTTTGGCAAACTGTAAGCTCGCCCGCACGGCTGCGGAACGAAACGTCGACTTTCGTTACATCAACGTCGGCGCCCGCATAGCCGACAGCGCACAGCACCCTGCCCCAGTTGGCGTCCGCGCCGAACATCGCCGCCTTGAACAGGGCCGATTTGATGACGGATTTCGCGACCGTCCTTGCAACCGCTTTGCTCTTTGCGCCGCTCACTTTGCATTCGAGCAGTTTTGTCGCTCCTTCGCCGTCTTTAGCGATGCAGCGGCACAGGTATTCCATAACAGCATACAGCGCCTTGCGGAACGCGGCATAGTCCTTTCCCGCTTCGGTAACGGGCTCGTTGCCCGCCAAGCCGTTCGCAAGCACACACACCATATCGTTGGTGGACGTATCCCCGTCGACGCTGACCATATTAAAGGTATCCTTCACGTTTTCGGAGAGCGCCTTTTGCAGCATCGCGGGAGAGATGGCCGCGTCCGTCGTGACAAAGACGAGCATGGTCGCCATGTTCGGGTTGATCATCCCGACGCCCTTGCCGATCGCGCCGATCGTACACGGCTTCCCGCCGAGACGGAAGGTATAGGCGATCTGCTTTTCGACCGTGTCCGTCGTCATGATCGCCTGCGCCGCTTCGGTGCTGTACGCACCCAGCCCCGCCGCAAGCTCTTCCATATGCTCCGCCATCGGCTCGAGCGAAAGCGGGCGGCCGATCACGCCCGTAGACGCGACGACCACGTCCTCCGCCGCTATGCCCGTATGCTGCGCGACGAGCCCGCACATCCCTTCGGCGATCTCTTCGCCGTCCGCATTGCAGGTATTGGCGTTGCCGCTGTTGCAGACGATCGCCTGCGCATAGCCGTCCGCCACATGTTTTTTCGTCACGAGGATGGGCGCGCCCTTGACAAGGTTCTGCGTATAGACGCAAGCCGCCGCGCAGCGCGTTTCGCTCACGATAAGAGCAAGGTCGCGCTTCGTCTTGTTTTTGCGGATCCCGCAATGTACGCCGTTCGCCTTAAATCCCTGCGGCGCACAAACGCCGCCGTTGATCTTCTCCATTTTTCTTTCTCCTTGCCTCACACGGTAAGCGAGGTGCACTCGTCTATGCCGAGCATCAGGTTCATGCACTGCACCGCTGCGCCCGAAGCTCCTTTGCCCAGATTGTCGAACACGGAACAGAGCAAGATGCGCTCGTCGTTGCCTGCTACAAAAATGCGCATGCCGTCCGTTCCGGAAAGCTCATTCGCTGCAAGATACCCGCTCTCGCATTCGGCAGTCTGAATGAGTTTCTGCCCCGCATAGTACTCTGCAAAATACTCTTTCAGGTAGGAAACCGTGTATCGTTTGTTCAAAAACCTTGTGATCAGCGGCACGGTCACGCACATGCCGCTGTAATAGTCCGCAACGATAGGTGAAAAGACGGGAGGCTGCGAAAGCCCGCATACCGCCTGCATTTCGGGAAGGTGCTTGTGCGCCTGTCCGAGCGCGTACTGCCGCGGGCTGTCCAATGCGGCCGCCCTCTCCTCCGCTTCATATTCGGCGATCATCTTTTTCCCGCCGCCGCTGTACCCCGTTACGGAATACGCCACAAAAGGATAATCCGCCGGCGCTATCCCGCCCGCAACGAGCGGGTATACGAGCGACACAAAGCCGCTCGCATGGCATCCCGGTACCGCCACGCGCTTCGACGCGGCGATCTTTTTGCGGAACGCCGCCGAAAGCTCGGGGAACCCGTACGCCCATGCGGGATCGGTACGGTGCGCGGTGGATGCGTCAATGATCCGCACCCGCTCGTTTTCACACAAGGAGACCGATTCCTTCGCCGCCGCATCGGGCAGGCATAAAAACACGATGTCCGCCGCGTTGATACATTCTTTCCGCGCCGCGGGATCTTTCCTCTGCTCATCGGGAAGAGAGACGACGTGTACATCGCCGCGAGCGCCTAGGCGCTCGTAGATCTGCAAACCCGTCGTCCCCTCTTTACCGTCTATAAAAACGTTTGTCATTTCTCTTGTACTGTGTTATTTCAATTTTTTCTGATCGAGCAGCGCCTTCACCTTGATCGGCAAACCAAACAAGTTGATGAAGCCTTCCGCGTCGTGCTGGTTGTATACATCTTCTTCACCGAACGTCGCGATCTCTTCGCTGTACAGCGAATGCTCGCTTTTGATGCCCGCGTTGATGATGTTGCCCTTATAAATTTTGAGTTTGACTTCGCCGCTCACATTCTCCTGCGTCTTATCCACGAACGCGGAGAGCGCCTCACGCAGCGGCGTGAACCACTGCCCGTTGTAAACGAGATCGGCAAATTTGATGGCAATATGCTGTTTGAAGTGCTGCGTATCTTTATCCAGGCAGAGCATCTCCAAAAGCTCGTGCGCCGTATACAGGATGGTGCCGCCCGGCGTTTCGTACACGCCGCGGCTCTTCATGCCGACCAGCCTGTTTTCGACCATGTCGATGATGCCGACGCCGTTCGCACCACCGATCTTATTGAGCTTTTCCATCAGTTCGACGCTGCCCAGCTTTTTACCGTCCAGCGCGACGGGGATACCTTTTTCGAAGGTCAGCGTGAGATAGGTCGCCTTGTCGGGCGCCTTTTCGGGAGAAACGCCGAGTTCGAGGATCTCGTCGTACTTCGGCTCGTTTGCGGGATCTTCCAGATCGAGCCCCTCGTGCGAAAGGTGCCAGAGGTTCTTGTCCTTGGAGTAATTCGTTTCGCGCGTGATCTTGAGGGGGATATTATGCGCCTCGGCGTAATCGATCTCCTCGTCGCGGCTCTTGATGTTCCAGATGCGCCAAGGGGCGATGATGGTCATTTCGGGCGCGAACGCCTTGATCGTCAGCTCGAAACGCACCTGGTCGTTCCCCTTTCCCGTGCAGCCATGGCAGATCGCGTCCGCACCTTCCTTTCTCGCGATCTCGACGATGCGCTTTGCGATGACGGGACGGGCAAAAGAGGTGCCGAGCAGGTATTTGTTCTCATAGACCGCGCCCGCTTTCATCGTCGGATAAATGTAATCCTCGATAAATTCTTTGCGCAGATCTTCGATATACAGTTTGGAAGCGCCCGTTTTGAGAGCCTTCTCTTCCAGACCTTCCAATTCGCTCTCCTGCCCCACGTCCGCGGAAACGGCGATCACTTCGCAGTTGTTATAGTTCTCTTTGAGCCAGGGGATGATAATGGAAGTATCCAGCCCGCCCGAATAAGCGAGCACCACCTTTTTGATCTCTTTTTTCTGCATGGCTTTTGACCTCTGTGATTTTTTCATAAATTATACTAACATTCCGCTGGTTCGTCAAGCAAATTGAACCATATTTTTTCAAAATTATAATGAAAAATACATTCATTTTTGAATATAATGTATAAATATTCATTAAATATCGGTTATCCATGAATAAATATATTTTATGCAAATACAGTCCGAAAAGAACGGCGCGGGCACGCCGCGTTTTCGCTCACCGACGATAAAGGTTGGTCAGAAACGCGTAGTTTTTCAGCTCCCTGCGCAGGCGGCGCCAATCCGCACAAAGGCGACCGACTTCCTTCCAAAACGCAGGCGAATGAGCCAGAACTTTCAGGTGGCACAATTCATGCACGATGACGTACCCGCTCAGCTCGGGCGGCAGCATCAGAAGCCGCCAGTTTAATTTAATTATCCCCGAACCGTCACAGCTCCCCCATCTGGCTTTAAAATCGCGCAGCAGGATCTGCGCAGGCGAAAAGCCGAAGCGCCCTGCCAACCCGCCTGCTTTCCGTAACAATTCACCGCCGCGCGTGCGGATCAGATACGAGCGGACGGCGGTTTCACTTTTAAAATAAAAAGCGCCTTTATCTTCTCCGTTTCGTTCCGCACCGAAGCAAACGGGAAAAAGCTCTCCGCCGCAAAGCAGCGCACGCCCTTCCCTTACGGCATCGAACCGCGGGTCACGGCGGGCGACCTGCTTTTCGATCCATTGCCGTTTGCTCTCTACAAAACGCATGATCGCGTCGTCAGCCATTCGGAGCGGCGCGCGCACCGTGATCTTCCCGTCCGCCACAAGAATGGAAAGAGTGCGGCGGCGGGAACGGATCAGTTTATATTGAAGCTCTTCCAACACTCACTCCGTTTGCGCTCTGCAAAATTCGACCCTGGCTGAAACGACAGGGACTTCACCGCACTTACCAACAACCTGATAGACACTGTCGGAAAGCGCATGTCTGTAAAAATCCAACCGATCGCCCTCATGCGACTGACGCAGGAAATGCAAGCTGAAGCCCGATAAAACACGGGCGGACAACTCTTTTACCGAAAAGCAATTGAATACACAGTCAGCATATTTGATATTGTTCATATGCATGTTCAGATCGTATTCGGAACACGCGACCGTCATTGAATAAATCGGCTTTTCCCGCAAAGGGATCTCCTCTCCGATCTTCCAATCCTGATCCGTAAAAGCGCGCTCCTCCGAAAGAACCGTCTCTTTGTGCGGAACTTTGGCGGCCGGCACGATCCTCCCGCATTCATCCAGAACACACCAACGGGAAACCGCGCGGATCACTGTTTCAGCGGATGCGTCTTCCACAAAAAAACTGCGTTCAAAAATTGCCTTGTTCGGGGAATGCGGACGCGTACGCACCGTTACGTTCTCCCCCTGCATCGGTCTCCGACCGATCCGTACGCAAATTTTTGAAAGGACCCAAAAGCGTCCTTCCTCGCGCAGGCGGTCAAACCCCATGCCCATTTCCTGCGAATGTTCCGCTGCGGCTTCCTGAAAATAGCCAAGCAACGCAGACGGTTTCAGCGCCTGCATAAAATCCGATTCATAATTGCGTACGGAATATTTCAAACAAAATTCGCCGTTCACTTTTATCTGTACACCTGCCTGTTTTGTTCCCGTCTATTTTAACGCAAGTCGGGTGATTTTGTCCACTGTTTGGCAGGAGCATCCTTTCGGCGATTTTCTAAAATTATGTGACACATAATACTTTGCAAAAAGGTTCGATTTATAAAATATACGTGAATTCTATTGACATTTTCTGTCATATATTGTATAATTTTAGCGAAGGAGGTATGAAAAATGGCCGACGAATTTACGAATGAAAACGAAAAAAAGGCGCCCGAAAATGACTCCTCTATCAGCAGCGAACTGATCCGCGGACACATCAACACGATCATCCTGCGAACACTGTACGACGGAGACAAGTACGGGTATGAGATCATAAACGAGATCGAGGACAAAAGCAAGGGGCAATATACCCTCAAACAACCTACTCTGTACAGCGCGCTGAAGCGGCTTGAATCGCAGGATTTTGTCACTTCCTACTGGGGCGGCGTCAGCAACGGAGGGAGAAGAAAGTATTTTCAAATAACGGAGAAGGGAAGAAAGATCGTTGAACAGAATCTTGCGGAATGGGAATATTCGCGCACGATCATCGACAGCCTCATTTCCGAGAAAGACTATGATTTCAATAATCCGCCTCCCGCCCCGTCTGTTGATTTCAGTTTGCTGAAAAAATCCACTACCCGAGTCCCTGCCGGGAAGGGCGACATGAACGACGAAGAGTTTTCCTACGGGGAAGGCGCCGAACCGACGGACGATGCGGATAATAACGCTGCCGAAAGCGCTGAACCCGCCGAGCCCGCCCCGGAGAGCGAAACGCAGTCTGCCCCTGCCGCCGAGACGGAGGCAGAGCCGCAGGAACCTGCTTTCGAAGAGGATGTCAGCGCCACCGAAGAGAACGTATACGCTGAGGAAGAGCCTCACGTGCTCACCCCCGAAGAGCAGCAGCGCATCCACGAAAATTACCGCGCTTTGATCGGTGAAAACGGTGAAAGCGATTATTATACGCAGATAAGCCGCAGAAATGAAGAGGAAGAGCTTCAGCGGCGGCAGGCGGAACAAGCGCAATACGCAGAAGAGCAATATCCCGACGAAGCTCCTTACGCACAATCGGCTGAAGCCGCCGCGTACGACGAACAATATGAGCATAACAGGGCCGTCTCTTCTGAACTTCTGTATGCCAACAGGCCGCCGGAAGAGCGGAATTATAAAGAGCTGATCGCCCGCCTGTACGATAACACTCGCCACGACGAGGCACCTTTTGAGGAGACGGAATACGAACCCGAACCTCCCGCCGAACCGACTCCCCCTCCCCCGCAGCCGCCGCAGGCCGAACAGCCTGCGCCGCCGCGCCAGGATGTGCGCCCCTCCGGAAATATTGAATTTTACGACGTGGAAGAGCGCGCCGAAAACGAAGGGCTTCGCGTTACAACGGCGACAGGCAGGCGGAACACCATTTCCGCTCATCCCGGTACAGGCTCAACGTTTGATAAAGGGAGGCTTCTGTTCATCACGGCCCTTTGGGTTTTCGGCGTCGCGATCGCAGAGTCGATCATAAATGCCTGCCTTATCAATGTCCTCGGCACAAACGCGGCATATGTTACCCTTCCCTTTGTTTTCGCGCTCATCATGTTAGGCGTGTTCTGGATCCTCTTTCTGCGCGGATACGGGAAAAACAGTAAAAAAGTCAAAACAAAATCGTACGTATCGGCAACACTGATCATTTATGTCAACGTCGTTTTGATCATCTGCCTCATCGCCTTCCTTGTAACGGGATTCAGCGGCACCATCACTGCTCGGAACATCTTTGTCTACGCCATTCTCCCCTGTATTTATCTGTTTAACATTCCGCTGTTTGCGATCATATATTATTATCTTTTCAGCAAGGAATGAGCTTTACCGCAGAACAAAGGCGCGCTTCGGATGAAGCGCGCCTCTTTCTATACACTTTTTCCTGAAGGACAGCCTTCACACCCGCCCGTCGCCGTTATGCCCGAATGCTTTCCTTTCCCCGCCTTAAACGCCAGCAGCGAAAAAATATGCTCCTTGACCCGATCGTCTTGCAGATGATAATAAACGCATTGTATTCCGTTTGCCCTGACCGGACAAAAGTCATACGGCCATTGGATAACTTCCCGAGAGAAGTCGTTGCGCACCGCTTCAAAACGTCTGCGCTCTTCCGCATTAAAATAAACGGCAAGATAGAACTTATCCGCATCCAACGCAAACGCACAGAACGTCCGCCCGTTCTTTTTCAGACGGCAATACAGCCGCGCAAACCTGTCGCCTGCGCTCCACGTGCGCTCCTTCACGCCGAACCGCAATTCGATCTCATGCAAAAAGGAAAGGAATTTTCCGTACGTCGGCTCCTGCACAAGCTCATACGCATACGCCAAACATTCTTCATCTGTATCCGGAAGATAGCGAGCACGAGGCAGCAACACTCTCCGAAGAACATCTCTTTCTTCTTCGGTCAGTTTTTTGGGATCGATCTTTAAAAATTTTTTCTGAACATATGTATACGGACGTTCAGCCATACTTTACCGTTCAAATCAAATTTACAGCAAGCGATTTGATTTGGTCCCCGTCAAGAAATTTTTCTGCGCTTTTGACAAACCCGACCATATACTCGACATTTTTCTTCGGCTGCAACGGTGCATTCACAAGCGCATACGCCTGCAAACCGACCGCATTTGCCGCCCCGATCACGCGCAGCACAAGTTCTGCCCGCCAAGCCGCGTCCTTTATAACGCCGTGCTTGTCCAGCCCCTTGCCCCCGCATTCAAACTGCGGCTTTATAAGGGCGAAAATTTTTCCGCCGTCCGCCAAAAGCGACGCAGCCGCCGGCAAAACATAGGTCAGCGAAATAAAACTTACGTCTATCGTAACAACATCCGGCCGCTCGGGCAGATCTTCGGGACGAAGATAGCGGACGTTCGTATTATCCAGGACCGTGACCCGCGCATCGGCGGCAAGCCCGGCGGCAAGCTGACTTTCTCCGACATCGATCGCAAAGACACGTTTCGCACCTGCACGCAAAAGGCAGTCCGTGAACCCTCCTGTGCTGGCTCCGAAATCGGCGCAAACGGCTCCCGCGACATTCTCGCCGAACATCGTCAGCGCGCGTTCGAGCTTTTTCCCGCCGAGCGAGACATAGGGATGATCCTCCGCCACACGGATGTCGTCCCCCTCCTTCACTTCATCGGAAGGTTTTCCGATCTTTCCGTTCACCGTAACGCGCCCTTCCGAAACGGCACGCGCCGCTTTGGTACGGGAAGAAAAAAAGCGCTCGGATAAATACTTGTCCAAGCGCATCGGTCAATACTCCCTGTTCAGAACAAAACGCGCCGTATCCGCCAAAAATCCCGTTTCAAACGGCAGCTGATCCAACACCTTTTCACATAAACCGCAATAATACCCTGCCAAAGAACGGCATTCCTCCATCCCGTACAAACGTACGTAGCTCAATTTATTTTCGCGCTCATCTTTCCCGACCGACTTCCCGAGCTTTTCGAAATCGCCGTTTACGTCAAGCATATCGTCCGTGATCTGGAACAGATAACCAAGATTTTTGCCATACTCCGCCAAAAGCGATACAATATTTTCATCCATTCCGTATACATAGGCAGGGACCGTTACCGCCGATACGATCATCTTTCCTGTTTTGTTCCGCACGATAAAATCCGCCTCGGTCTTTCCTGCCGACGCGTTCCCCTGATAATACAAATCGGCAGCCTGCCCCGCGATCATACCGCGCGCCCCTGCGTTCAGGCAGATCTGCTCCGCGGCGTTGAGATACGTTCTTCCGCGGCGGCTCTCCTGAAAGCAGAGCGCATACGCCTCATTCAAAAGCGCATCTCCCGCCAGGATCGCCTGCCCTTCCCCAAACTTTTTATGGTTTGACGGCTGCCCGCGCCTGAAATCATCGTTGTCCATTCCGGGCAGATCGTCATGCACCAGGGAGTATGTATGGATCAACTCCAACGCGACCGCAAAAGGAGCTACATCCTGCTCCTTCCCGCCGAGCATACGCGCACAGGCAAACATAAGCACGGGGCGCAGCCTCTTCCCGCCTATCTGCAATGAATAGCGAAAGCTCTCATTCAAAACATCGGGCCTGAAACTGACCTTGCTCAGATAATCGGCGAGCGCCGTTTCGAAAGCCGCCTTATATTTTTCAAATATCTGCTCGTACGTTTCCAAATTCAACTCCTCTGCGCCGCAAGCACAGTGTTATACAACAGCATCGTTATCGTCATGGGTCCAACGCCGCCCGGTACCGGCGTGATATAGGACGCCTTATCTTTTACGGCTTCATAATCCACATCGCCGCACAGTTTCCCGTTTTCGTCGCGATCCATGCCGACATCGATAACGACGGCTCCCGGTTTGACCATATCCGCCGTTACAAATTTCGCACGCCCGATCGCAACGACCAAAATATCCGCCCCCGCACAGACCGCCGCAAGGTCCTTTGTCTTGCTGTGGCAGACCGTGACGGTCGCATCCGCGTTGAGCAGAAGCATCGCCATCGGTTTTCCGACGATGTTTGAGCGCCCGAGCACTACCGCGGACTTGCCGCGCGGGTCGATGCCGTACGCTTCCAGCATCTTCATCACGCCGAACGGCGTACAAGCGACCAGCGCGGTACGGTTCATGGCAAGATTCCCGACGTTCTCGGCACAGAATCCGTCTACGTCTTTCTCGGGCGGGATACGTTTCAAAATGCTCTCCGCATCCAAATGTTTCGGCAGCGGCAACTGTACAAGGATACCGTGTATTTTTTCATCCCCGACCAATTCGTCCACGAGCGCGGCAAGCTGCGCCTGTTCCGTTTCTGCCGGCAGATGATACGAATACGAGCGTATCCCCACTTCTTCACACGCCTTGATCTTGTTGCGCACGTATACCTGCGACGCGGGATCTTCCCCGACCAACACGACCGCAAGCCCGATCTCTTTTCCTCGTTCGCGTTTGAAACGCTGAACGTCTTCCCTGATCCCTTCACGCTGCTTTGCCGCAAGTTCTTTACCGTCGATCCGAACGCTCATTTTTGTACCTCCTCCGCCAAAAAACCGGCCAACACGCCGTTCACAAAGCCGACGCTTTTCTCTGTCGAATATTTTTTTGCAAGCGCGACCGCTTCATCCACTGCGACCACGGCAGGCGTGCCGATATACAATATCTCGGCCATTGCCATGCACAGCGCGCTCTTATCCGCCGGGAACAGACGTTCCGGCGAAAACCCGACCGCATATTTACCGAGCCGCTCTTCCAACGCAGGCATATGCGTGCGCACCGCTTCCACAAGAGATTCGGCAAACGCTTCCTCCTCCCCGTTCAGCTCCGACGCCTTATAAACCCCTCGGCGGAACGCTTGCTCGTCCGCGTCATGGAACAGTGATGAAAAAATGATTTTAAACGCACACTCGCGCGACTTGCTCCTCATATGATTTCCTCGCAGGACACAAATATTTCCCTCCGCTCACACGAAGGGAAATACGGATCGCATATAAATTAATCGGCCGCCCGTTCATTCAAAAAATCAACGCCGACAACATACACATCCACTTTGGCAACTTTGTATTTTGTCATAGCTTCAACGTTATGTTTGACCGTCTGCTGAATTTTAAACGCCACTTCCGGAACGTTATAGCCGTAATCGACGACAACGGAAATATCTGCGTAGATACCCGCCTTTTCAAAATATACTTTCAGCCCCTTCTTTTTTCCGCCGAGCAGTTCCACGCCTTCCACTTCGGAAACAGCCAGTTGGATGATCCCGCTGACGATCCCGGGATTATAGGAAACTTTACCTTTCTGCCCGTCGGAAGGAACGCGTCTGAAAATTGCCATTCCTGCTTCTCCCGAAAAAATTTTCTGTTATTATTATAACATACTTTTCGGGTTTTGAACAGTGTTTTTATCAAATTTCCGCGCCGATCGGCGTAATATTTACATTTGCAGGGTCACAGCCCGCCTCGGTCGTAAGGATATTGTAGATCGAAAGGAAATCATTGTGCGTAAGGCTTGCCGCACTTACAAACACATTTACGTTTTCAGACTCCGTTCCGATGCTCACAACGACGTCCTCATAGCCCATTGCTTTGATATAGGTTTCAAGAAGCAGTTCTTTTTCCATAGCGGCTACGATGTCCAGTTTGAGAGCGATCGCTTCGGCATATTCGCTGCCGGAAGGATCCGCCTCTTCCAGGATCGAATCGAGCTCCAGAAGTTCCGCGTTCCGGTTCGTCGTGCGGTCCGTTCTGTATGTGGAAAAATAATTCGCTGCCGTTGTGACGTCCGTACCCGCGTCCGCCGACGCACCGCCGGCGAGCACAAAATTGAATACCGCCGTTACCGCAAGCAGCAACACAAGGGCTGACATAATGATGATCTTTTTTGTTCTTGACATTTCCGTTACTCTCCTTTTTATTTTATGCGCCTTCTTTCGCGTATACTTTGATTATGCTTTGGTTAATATGCAGAGCGGACGCCGCCGCATCGATCAGTCGGCTTCGGACGGCGATGCTCCCCGCCCCTTCCGCCACGATCAGCACGCCCGTGATTTCCGGTTTCCGCACTTCAAGCACGACCACCTCGCCGCCAACCAGAACGGGCGTCGTCGTCGTGTTCCCTTCCGCATCGACTTTTGTTTCCATCGCGATCACGGTCTCTCCTTCGTTCGCGACGTTCACAAATACATCCACCTCCCCCGCTCCGTCCAGTTTGGAAAGTACCGAGCTCAGCTCACGCTCCACGCTTTGCGCATACGTCTCCGAATCGGAAACAGCAGCCCCTCCCGGATCCCCGGCGATAATTGAATATACGATCGCGATCACTACAACGGCAAGAATCAATACCACAACGATCTCAACGATCTTGCCCGCCCTGACTTTTTCCCTGAATTTTGCGAACAATGATTTTTCGCTCATTGAACAGTCACCTCCGCTTCGCTGTACAGTTTCTCCATACGTTCGGCGATCTGTTCGATTATAAATATATGCTCGCCGTCCGTATATATTCCGAAATCTTTGACCGTCACCGAAAGCTCCGACACAGTAAACGCATATTCGACGTTTTTCCACCCGACCTCCGCATCCGCGATCACCGAAAATTCCTCCTCGATGTAAGTTTCGACCGCCGCTTCCTCTTCTTCCGCCAGCCTTGAAAACATGTAATCGATAAATCCTTCGTCGTATTCCATCTCTGTCTCTCCGCCCGAATCCGGAAATACTTCCCCGTGATCCGTAAACAAAAACAGCAAAGGGACCAGCATGACCAACAGGCAAAACAGTTTCAGGATCCCGTTTATGAATTTTCCGGTCCTCCCTTCCGGAAGAAGCACGGTAACAAGAGCAGAGATGATGGCCGCTCCGCAGACGGCGAGAATGTATGCTTTCATGATCAGATCATTGCGTTGGAAGAGCAGATCAGCAGCAGGACCGTCATAAAATACATGAACCCGACGGCAAGCAGACCCGCGATAAAATAGTTGACCGCACCGGAAAGCGATGACAGAAATCCGGAAACACCCTCCGCCCCGACCGGCTCCGTAACTGCCGCCGTAAGCTTCAGAAAAAGATTGTAAACGACAAGCTGGACGAGAGGCGCCGCGATCACGATGACCAGCAGCAGGATGCCGCACATGCCGACCGAATTTTTGATGAGCACGCCGCCCGCCAGAACGAGATCGAGCCCGCCGCTCAAAAATCCCCCGATCATCGGCACGGAATTGCCGAGCGCATACTTTGCCGCCTTAAAGGAAATCCCGTCATACGTCGCCGACGTGATCCCCTGCACGGTGAGAAAAACAGAGAATGCCGTAAGAGAAATACCCAGAACCCATTTGATGATGCTTCCGAAAAACGATGTAAAATTTTGCAGACGGATCTCACCGTTCATATGCCCCGCCATATGCAGCACGCAGACGAGCACCGCCAGAGGGAAGACAGCCGCCGTAATGACCTGCACAATGCCGTCGCTCAGGAACAGCGCCGCCGGACGGTAGACGGCGGCGGAAACGTTCCCCCCGCAGGTCACGATAAGCGTGAGCAGAACGGGAAAGATCGCCTGCATCTGCGAACGCATGGAGGAAACAGCCGAAATACAATCAGCGATGACACCCGACAGCGAGGACAGGATCAGCACCAATACCGCGCCGTAGCTCATCAGAAATATCAGCCGCGCCGTCCCCCTTTCCGAAAAAGAACTTTTAAATCGGTTCAGGATCCCGCACAAAATGCCGATGGAAAGGATCATGCAAAACACGGGAAGCAGCCCGGACAGTCCGTCAAATATCAGAGCGGCAAGCGCCTCGAACGCGCTGTCGTAATCGATGGCAAAGTCACCGCTGAGCAGCGCTTCGACCTTTTCAGCAAAGTCGGATCCGCCGAACTGTTCCCTCTGTTCCTCCGTCAGTGACGCCAGGTACTTGTCCAGCGCATCCGTATCCAGGTTGCCGAGGATCTCCTCTATGTTGTTCCAAAGCTCCTCTTCCGCGTTTTCCGCATCACCGCTGTCGCTTTCGGTCCCCGCGGGTACCGCCAAAGCGGCGCCCACCGCTCCAACGGGAAGAAATGCGACCGCCGCAAACACCGCGATCAGCGCCGTTATCAGCAATACAACGCGGATTTTTCGTTTTTTCTTTCTGCGTACGATCATATCAGCTCCAAAAAGCCGCCGATCAACGCGACCAATCCGCGGATGATCGGAACGGATACCGTAAAAATGATCACTTTCCCTGCAAGGACAAGTTTATCCGCCACACTTTTCGCCCCGAAATCCTCTACGATCCCGGCAGCAAATTCAACAAGGTATCCGATCGCAACGATCTTCAGGATCGTACGGGTCAGGGAACTGTCGATCCCCGTTGCGGCGCCGATCTCCGAAAAGATCCCGAAACTTTGCGCGAACAAGTCGACCGCGAACAAAAGAATAATGACCGTTCCCGCAACGGTGACCGCAAAGGAAAGTTCCGGTTTTGACGCACGGAGCAGAACGGCGGCGATAGCCGTGACCAAGCCCACGCCGATGATCCTGACAAGTTCCATATGCTAAAACAGGTCGAAAATACTTCGGATGGATCCGAACAGATCCGCCACCATATCCAATACGACGGTGAGCACGATGATCAGTCCGGCAAGGCTCACGATCGTTGCAATATCGTCGCGGTCCGACTTTTTCAGGATCTGGCAGACAATGGTCACAATGATGCCTACGGCGGCGATCTTAAAAATAATATCGATATCCATAGCGCCCTCCGACGGCATCACACGATCAGGATGACGAGAACCAACCCCGCCAGCACGCCGAGTTTTATATAGAGAGAAAAATGCTTTTTGTACGCCTCTTCGCTCGCCTGCCTGCGCGCCTCCACTTCGGCGCGGCGGGATGCCAGGTAATTTTTTTGCGACGCGGCGTCGCTCTTCCCGATCATGCTCAAATAATCGTCCAAAAACTTGCGTTCGTCCTCTTTCAAATACGGGATCGCACAGTCCCCCGGGCGAAACCCGTTTGCAGAACGTTCGGTCAGTATTTTTTTGAAATCGCCGCCGAAAGGCTGTTTTTCGATGAACGACGGAAGCGGTTCGCGCGTATAACTCACTTCGTTATACAGGCGTTCATTGAAGAGACTCAGATTATAATAAAAATCTTTACGAAGCCTGTATTTGCGGGTAAGCAGCCAGGCAAGCAATAAACACAATGAAAACGCACCGACGCACAAAAGAAGTTTCAGCATGGCTGCCTCATCGGAACGGGCAAAAGATCCGCCCCATAGATCCCCTCCACTTCTCCGACCCCGTCCGCCCGCAGCACAATGTAATAGGAAAAGACCTTTTCTCTTACAAAGGGAGAAAAGACGGGCGATTCGCATAGCGCGGTGACGCCGCGCAGGTGCGCGGACGCAAGCACTTCCACGCCGCCGCGCACGCACATAGCCACCGCCGCAAGCTCCTCTGCGGAGACCAGCTCATCCGTGACGATCACATCGGGGCGCATTGCGCGGACGGCGGCGGTCAATGCGTCTTTCTTTCGCGCAAACCGTATCACATCCGAAAATACGCCTGTATCCGAGGCATCTCCCGCCGTGCCGATCTCGCCCCGCTCGTCGCTGATCAGCACATTATTCACCCTGCGCTCCGCAAGCAACCGAGCCAGATCGCGCAGGATCGTCGTTTTACCGCGCCCCGGCGGGGAAAGTATAAGCGCGCTTGCCGCACGTTCCGAAAAACAGCAGGAAAATATTTGTTCGGCACACCCGCGCACCTCGTGCGGGACGCGGATGTTCAGCGAGGTCACGTCACGCACCGTAAACGCTTCCCCTCCCTCGTAAACATACATCCCGGCAAGCCCGATCCGTTCGCCGTGCGCCCCCGTAATAAAACCCTGCTTCATCTGCTCGGTCACCGAATAAACGGAATAATTGCTTGCGCGGAACACGATCTCCTCTACATCCGCCGCGCTCGCCGTAAGCGCCGCGCTCTGCTTGTCCGTAATGCCGGACTTTCCCAAAAACGAATACGCGCCTTTGTAATTGACAGCGACCGGCTTGCCAGCCCTTATGCGCAGTTCGTATACGAAACGCATATTTGTGTTACGCAATGCCGCGCGCAGTTCGTCTGTGAGAAATTCGAGCATGCCTTGTCCCTCGCTTCCGTATATCATATTACGGACAAGCCGCCGATATGCCGTATTTCTGGCAAAAAAACAGCCCCCGATGCGGCAATGCCGCCCGAGGGCTGACTTGTTTGTTTCTGATTTACTTTCCTTCCTTTATGCCGACAACTTTGTAGCCTGCATCTTCGACCGCCTTGATGAGAACGTCGTCCGCCACATCCGTTTTGACGACCGCGCGTTTCTTTTTCAGCTCGACCGTTGCCGAAACGCCCTCGATCGCGTTGAGCGCGCTCTCTACGCGCGCACTGCAATGCGAACAGCTCATCCCTTCGATCTTCAGAATTTTTTGCATACCATTTCCTCCTTTAATTTTGCTTTGCTCTATTGCACAGCCCTGTGCCTTGCATGCCGGAGCAGCTTTTCCGCGCATGCCCTTCGGGCGGAAGCGCATCAGGCGCAGCGCATTCGTCACGACAAAAACCGAGCTCAAGCTCATCGCCAACGCGCCGTACATGGGCTCGAGCACCACGCCGACCGCAAACAGAACGCCCGCCGCGATCGGGATGCACAGCAGATTGTAAATAAACGCCCAGAACAGATTCTGATGGATATTGCGCACCGTTGCCCGGCTGAGATCGACCGCCGCATCGACTGCGCGCAGATCGCCGCCGACCAGAACGACGTCCGCCGAATCGATGGCAACGTCCGTTCCGTTCCCCATCGCTATGCCGACATCCGCCTCTTTCAGTGCGGGCGAATCGTTGATCCCGTCGCCGACCATGGCGGTGACCGCCGTCTTTTTGCTCTCGATCACGGCGTTCAGCTTATCCTCGGGCAGCACCTCCGCGATCACTTTTTCGATGCCCGCCTGGCGTGCGATCGCGTGAGCGGCGCCTTCCGCGTCTCCCGTGAGCATGACGGGCGTGATGCCGCGCTCTTTCAGCCCGGCGACCGCTTCGGCACTCCCCTCTTTGATCACGTCTGCCACGGCAAACAGGGCGGCGAGCCTGCCGTCGCAGGCAAAAAACAGCACCGTCTTCCCTTCCTCTGCCAGCCGCACGGCATCCGCCTCCGCCGCAGCGACATCGACGCCGCCCTCCTGCATCAGCCGTTGATTGCCGATCAGGCAGCGCACACCGCCGCAATCCGCCCGTGCGCCCATTCCCGCGCTGTACAAAAAGTTTTCCGCCGTGCCGAGCGCTCTCCCCTCTTCCTTAGCCTTTTGCACCAGACATTCGGCAAGGGGATGATTGGAATTCAGTTCCACGGTCCCCGCAAGCGCAAGCACATCGGCGCGGGCGTATCCGCTGTACAGCAAGATCTCCGTAACGCGCGGTTTTCCTTCGGTAATGGTCGCCGTCTTATCCAACAGCACGGTACGGATATTCTTTGCTTTTTGCAGCGCCTCCGCATCTTTATACAGGATGCCGAGCGAAGCGCCCCTGCCCGTCGCCGCCATGACCGCAACGGGCGTCGCCAGCCCGAGCGCGCAGGGGCAGGAAATGACGAGCACGCTGATCGCCATGCTCACGATCTGCGGCACGCTGACGGCGACCGCGCCCGTGCCCCACACGATCATCCAGACCGCAAACGTCAGCGCGGCGATACCGAGCACGACGGGAACGAAGATACCCGCGATCTTATCCACCGTTCTCTCGATCGGCGCCTTGGAGGAACCTGCCGACCGAACCATTTTGATGATGCCCGAAAGGACGGTGTCTTCCCCCACCTTTTCGGCGCGGACGCGGATGACGTTTCCTTTATTGACGGACGCGCTGGTCACAAAGCCGCCCTCGCCCACTTCTACGGGCAGGCTCTCCCCCGTAATCGCCGACTTATCGACAAAGGTGCTCCCCGAAACGATCACACCGTCCACGGGGATACTGTCCCCCTGCCGCACGATCACGATGTCACCCTTCACGACTTCGGAAAGGCGCACCGTCTTCTGTCCGCCGTCCCGTTCCACCGTTACGGAATCGGGCGCAAGGCGCAGCAGCTTTTCCACTTCTTCGCCCGTCTTCTTTTTGGAACGGGCTTCCAGCCATTTGCCGAGGGTGACGAGCGTTAGCACCATTGCCGCCGATTCAAAAAACAGATCGTTCATCGCAAGCTCGTGCGCGCTTCCGAACGGCATGATAAACATAACGACTACACTGTACAGATAGGAAACCGCAGCCCCGAGACTGACCAACGTATCCATATTCGGCACGCGTTTGAACAGCGCCCTGATCCCGTTTTTAAAAAATGCAAAGTTGATAAAAAGGATGGGGGTGGTCAACACCAGCTGCAGGAGCGCAAAATTTTCGGGGCATTGGTGCATATCCAAAAAATACGGCAGCGGCGCCCCCGCCATATGATGCAGCATGGTCAGATAGAACAGCGGGATAAGAAACCCGAGCGAAACAAAAAAGCGTACCTTCAGTTTTTTTGCGTCCTCTCCGAAGCTGTTCACTGCTTTTCGCGGCGCGTTTTCAGCCGCTCTATGCTCCCCCGTTTCCAAAGCCGCGCCGTAACCGAGCGAAACGACGGCGGCGATGATCTTTTCCGCCGTCACGGCCGTTTCGTCGTATTCGACGGCCATGCTCTGCCCCATCAGGCTTACTTCCGCCTTTTTTACGCCCGCGAGCTTGTTCACCGTCTTTTGTATCCCCGCCGAACAGGCTGCACAGGTCATTCCCGTAACTTTAAAGCGCTGCTGCACATTATCCCTCTTAAACTCTACCGATATAGTTGCAATTATTATAATACATCGCCGCCGCGCTGTCAAGGCTGCGCGCCAAACACTTCGGCGCGAAAAATGGTTCGGTTTTCATAAACGTAAAAAAACAGTTCGGAAAGGCTTGCAGACCATGCGCCCGCATGGTATACTATCCTTCAGAGGTGAAACAAATGTATAAGCACCACGAAGAGTCCATTGAAAAACTCAAAGAATACTTTCTTCCCATGAAAGGCATGATCGCGATCGTGCTGGACGGCTCCATCGTCAAGGGCAACGAACGCCCCGATTCGGATATAGACGCGCTCATCGTCGTGACCGAAGAAACTTATGCGGAACTTGCCGCACAGAACAGGCTCGCCGAAGTTATCCCCGGCCACTGCACTTACGAAGGAGGATATTTCGACGTCAAATACAAGACGAAAGCGATCCTGGAAGAAGCGGCGCAATATGCGAGCGAACCCACGCGCAACGCATACGTCAAAGCGCGCGTTTTGTACTCGTCGGACGCGGACATCGCACCGCTCGTGGAAAAGATCGCCGCAGACCCCGAACACGAACGGGAAGCAAAGATCCAATGCTTCAACGCGAACCTGCAGCTCAACCGCGGCTATTTTCTGCACTGCGTGCCCGAGGAAAACGCCTACATGCGCGCGCACCTTGCGCAGGAGATCGTATACAGTGTCTATCGTCTTATCCTGATCGAAAACAGAGAGCTGTTCCCCTGCAACAGGCGCCTGGAAGAGACGGTCGCCAAATGCAAAAAGCGCCCTGCGGATATTCTGGAACGCGGCGCGGCATTCCTCCGCGAAGTGACTATAACAAATTGCGAGGACTTTGTTACAGCGTTCTGGGAACAGACCGCCCTGCCGCTGACCGACGACGTCAGCGAAAACTGTTCGCAATATGTAAAATACTATGAGGATTGGTGGCGCGAAGAGCGCCCGCCCTTCCCCAACGAGTGGTAAGCGAAAAGACGCCCCTTTCTCACAAGAAAAAGCGGTCGGAACGAATGTTCCGACCGCTTTTGTTTTGCGAAAATTTACTTGGATTCTTCCGTGCTCACGACTTCCCTGCCGTCATAATAGCCGCACTTCGCGCAGACCTTATGGGGCTGCTTCAGCTCATGGCAATGCGGGCACTCTACGAGCGTAGGCGCCGCCGCTTTGAAGTTCGCATATCTTGTATTCGTTCTCTGTTTGGATTGTTTGGACTTGGGTACTGCCATCTCCGTTCACCTCTTCTATCTGTTTTGCCTGCTGACTTGCAAATTATACCCTATTCAAAAAGCTTTGTCAACTTATTTTTATGTTAAAACGCAAAAGTTTAATTCGCTTTTCCTTCGACCAATTCTTTGGTTTCACGCGCAATGACAAGTTCTTCGTTCGTGGGGATCACGAGCACTTTGACTTTGGAATCCGCACCCGAAATATCATGGATCGAGCCGTCGTTTTTCTGCTCGTTCTTGAGCGCGTCGATCGTGATGCCGAAAAAGCTCATCCCTTCGCACACGGCGCGGCGCACCTGCCATGTGTTCTCGCCGATGCCCGCCGTAAAGACAAGGCAGTCGATCCCGTTCATTGCGGCAATATACGAACCGATATACTTTTTTACGCTGTACGCAAAAACGTCCAACGCAAGTTTCGCCCGTTCATTACCTTCCGACGCTGCTTTGGTCAGATCGCGGAAATCGCTGGAAACCCCGCTCAACCCCGCCACGCCGCACTGCTTATTCAGATAATTGATGCAGTCAAGCATGGTATAATGTTTTTTTGCCGCAAGATATTCCAGCACGGCAGGGTCAATATCGCCCGAGCGCGTCCCCATCGGCACGCCCGCAAGCGGCGTAAAGCCCATGCTCGTATCGATGCACTTGCCGCCCATGACAGCGCTGATCGAAGAGCCGCCGCCGAGATGGCAGGTGACGATCTTCGTTTCCTCAGCGGGTTTGCCGAGATATTTGATCGCTTCCTGCGATACATATTTATGGCTCGTTCCGTGGAACCCGTAACGGCGGACCTTATAATTTTTGTAATCGTTGTAATCGATCGCATACATGAACGCATGCGGCGGCATCGTAGAATGGAATGCCGTGTCGAAAACGCCCGCCATCGGCGTATTCGGCATGACCTCGCGGCATGCTTCGATCCCCAACATGTTCGCAGGCATGTGCAAAGGAGCCAATTCGATGTTCGCGCGGCACTTTTCCATCACATCGTCGGTAAGCAGCACGGACTTATTGAAATCCTCCCCGCTGTGCACGACCCTGTGCCCGACCGCGTCGATCTCCTTCATGGATTTGATCGCGCCGTATTTTTCGTTGACCAGCGCGTCCAGTACGAGTTTGAGCGCGACTTTGTGGTTGGGCATGTCCTGCTCGATGACTGTTTCGCCGCGGCTCGTTTTGTGCGAGAGCTTGGAACCGCGGATGCCGATGCGTTCGCACCCGCCTTTCGCGATCACGCTCTCCGTATCCATGTCGATGAGCTGATATTTCAGGGAAGAACTCCCCGCGTTTACGACTAAGATCTTCATATCTTTTTTCTCCCGAATTGATTTTAAAGCTGCGTCTGCAGCGCCGTGATCGCAACAGCCGCAACGACGTCGTCCGATTTGCAGCCGCGCGAAAGATCGTTTATCGGTTTTGCAAAGCCCTGGCAGAGCGGACCGACCGCCTGGAACCCGCCGAGGCGTTCGGTGAGTTTGTACCCGATGTTGCCCGCGTCGAGGTCGGGGAAGATGAGCACGTTCGCGTGCCCCGCCACCTTCGAACCCGGCGCCTTCGATTTTGCAACAGAGGGCACGATCGCCGCGTCAAGCTGAAGTTCGCCGTCAATGTTGAGGTCAGGCGCCTTTTCCTTCGCGATCGCAAGCGCCGCCGTCACCTTATCGATGTCCGCATGCTTTGCGCTCCCTTTCGTGGAGAAGGAGAGCATCGCCACGCGCGGCTCCATGCCCGCGATCTTTTCCGCCGTCTTGGCAGAGATGATCGCAATGTCGGCAAGCTGTTCGCTTGTGGGGTTTTCGTTCAGCCCGCAGTCTGCATAAATGAATGCGCCGTCCTCGCAGTACTCGTTCCCGCCCGCAGGCGCGACCATCAGAAAATAGCTTGACACGAGCGGCACGCCGGGCGCGGCCTTTACGATCTGCAGCCCGGGGCGCAGCGTGTTTGCGGTCGAATGGCAGGCGCCGGAAACAAGCCCGTCCGCATCCCCCGCTTTCAGCATGAGCACGCCGAAATAGGTGTTATCATAGGACAGCCTGTCCGCTTCTTCTTCGGTCATTCCTTTCGCCTTGCGCAGCGCATAGAGCAGCGCGGCATATTCTGCGCGTTTTTCGCTCTTTGCGGGGTCGATGACCGTAACGCCCGTCAGGTCAACGTTCGGGTTATCCTTTGCGATCTTTTCGGGGTCGCCGAGAAGAATGATCTTTGCGATCCCCTGTTCCGTCGCATCCGCAGCCGCTTTGACGACGCGCGCATCCTCGCCTTCACACAGAACGATGGTCTTGTTCAGCGCGGACGCTTTCTTTTTGATCTCCCGCATCACGGGCCCCTCGTTTATGCGCCTTTCAATCGAGTCGTTGACTTCGTTGATCTTCTCCTTCAGCTTATCGAAAAAGCCTGCCATACAACATTACCTCAATCGCTTTATTTTTTGCCGCCGATGCGCTATAATACAATACGGAATGACTCCGTTCGGGCGACCCGCGGCACCCATACATCATTATATAACAATCAATCAGAAAAGTAAAAGGTTTTGAGAAAAAAAATGAAAATTTGCGGCATCATCTGCGAGTACAACCCTTTCCATAACGGACACGCGTACCTGATCGAACGCGCAAAAGCCGAAAGCGGCTGCGACGCCGTGATATGTATGATGAGCGGAAACTTCACGCAGCGCGGAGAAGCTGCCATCCTTGACAAATATACGCGCGCCAGCCACGCCGTTCTTGCGGGGGCGGATGCCGTTATCGAACTGCCGACAGTATTTTCGCTCTCCCCCGCGGAAATTTTTGCAAAGGGCGCCGTACGCCTGCTGAATGCGATCCCCGGCTTTGAAACGCTTGCCTTCGGCTGTGAGGAACCGGACCGCGAGCGCTTTCTTTCCGCCGCGAAAACGACCGCCGAGGAAAGCCGCGGCTTCCGCCGCATACTGAAGCTGCATCTGAAAGCGGGAAAGAGCTTTACCCGTGCACGTTCGGACGCGCTCATTGAAACGGGACGAGGCGATACGGCGGCGCTGCTGCAATCCCCGAACAATATCCTCGGCGTCGAATACCAGAAAGCGCTCTTCGCCTGCGGGAGCCTCGCCACGATCCTGCCCGTCAAACGGACCGGGGCGGGCTACTCGGACGAAGAGCTTTATAAAAATTTCTCGTCCGCGACCGCGATCCGCAGCGCCGTTTCCGAAGGGAAAGAACGCGCCGTCCGAAAAAACGTTCCGGACTATGTGGCGGACGACCTTTTCAGCTCCGCCGCCGACGGCAGCGTATTCAAAAAAATCGCAGTCTATGCCGCGCTCACGCAAAGCGCCGAACAGCTTTCGCGCATCCTCGACTGTTCGGAAGGGCTTGAAAACCGTATCAAAGCCCTTGCAAAAGACAACCCCGATTATGACACGCTCCTTGAAAAAGCGACCACGAAGCGATATATCTCTTCGCGCATCCGCCGTATATTGGCGTCTGCCCTGCTCGGCATCGATGAAGATCTTATCCGAAAAGCATTGAAGGCGCCTCTGTATCTGAAAGTGCTTGCCGTAAAAAATGAAAAGGCGGATGACGTCCTTTCCGTTTTGGGAAGAGCGGCTTTCCCCGCGATCGCACGAAAAGGCGATCTGTCGAATCTGTCAGCCGCAGCAAAGGACGTATACGAAAAAGATATTCTTGCCGCCGACATCTACGGCTTGATCTGCGGCAGACCCGTGAACCGCTCCCAAACCTTGTTTATTCGCTGAGTATGCGGCGCATACTACTTCGCTTAAAAGCAAAAAGGCTCCCGTAAGGAAGCCTTTTTTGTTTCAACATGTTCCGAGATCGATCTGTAAGCCGAGTTCTGTCGTGTACGGTCATCTATCTGGGAACGCCGTTGCCGGCGAACTCTAGCGATGTTCACGGCTTATGCCGGGCGAGCAACCCATATGGCATAAGCCCAATCTTGCACCGGACGGGGTTTACACAGCACGCCGCGTTACCGCGGCGTCGGTGAGCTCTTACCTCCCCTTTCCATCCTTGCAGGGCATGCCCTGCGGTCTGTTTCTGTTGCACTATCCTTGGAGTCGCCTCCACCGGACGTTATCCGGCGTCCTGCTCTGCGGTGCTCGGACTTTCCTCATGGCAACGCCACGCGACCGTATGATCGGCTCGGAACGAATGTATTATACTAAAACAGCCCTTTGCTGTCAACCGAAAATGCACGGCTCCGTTCTAGGTGCAAACACTTGTCTTTTCATGTGAAATGTATTACAATAGTAGTGATCGGTCAGGTCCTGCCTGCCGCACAAATTTCCGACACGGAGAAATCTTTTATGAAAAAAACAAAAATCGTATGCACAATGGGTCCCGCCTGCCGCGACGAGGAGATCCTTACAAAAATGGCGCTCGCGGGAATGAACGTCGCACGTCTCAACTTTTCACACGGAGATTACGAGGAGCATAAAAAGAACATTGACCTTATTAAAAAAGTACGCAAAAAGCTGAACGTTCCCCTGCCGATCATGCTGGACACGAAAGGCCCTGAACTTCGGATCAAGACGTTCAAAACCCATAAAATCACTCTCAAAAACGGCGACCCGTTCACCTTTACCATCGACGAGATCGAAGGCGACCAGACAAAAGTTTCCGTCTCCTATAAAGGGATCGTGAACGACCTCGAACCGGGCGACACGATCCTGCTGAACAACGGGCTGCTTGTTTTCAAGGTCACCGAAGTGACGCAGACGGAAGTTCATACGGAGGTCGAGATCGGCGGCGAACTCTCCGATAAAAAGAGCATGTTCTTCCCCGGTAAAACGCTCAGCCTGAAATACCTGAGCGAACAGGACAAAAGCGACATTCTGTTCGGCATCGAGCAAGGAATCGACTTTATTGCCTGTTCGTTCACTTCAAAAGCGCAGGACATCCTTGACATCCGCAGGCTCCTCGAGGAAAACGGCAACCCGGACATCGACCTGATCGCAAAGATCGAAAGCCAGAGCGGCGTAAACAACATCGATGAGATCCTGGAGGTAGCCAACGGCATCATGGTCGCGCGCGGCGACCTCGGCGTGGAAGTGCCCTATGAAGAACTTCCGCAGATCCAGAAAATGCTCATCGATAAGTGCCGTCAGGCAAGCAAACGCTGCATTACCGCAACCGAAATGCTTGAATCGATGATCAACCAGCCGCGCCCCACCCGTGCCGAGATCTCCGACGTCGCCAACGCCGTTTACGACGGAACGAGCGCCGTCATGCTCTCCGGCGAAACGGCAGGCGGCAAATATCCCGTTCAGGCGGTCGAAGCAATGGCAAAGATCTGCGTCGAAACGGAAAAGCACCTCGAAACCAAATACGGCGATAAACGCCCCGATATTCAGAGCCCGACAGACGCGCTTTCTCACTCCGCCTGCGTGCTCGCCGAAGATATCGGCGCAAAAGCGATCGTTGTCTGCTCCCGCTCGGGCGGTACGGCACGCCTGGTCTCCCGTTTCCGTCCGAACATCGATATCATCGGCATGACCATCGAACCGATGTCCTATCGTAAACTCGCCCTCTCCTGGGGCGTCATACCGATGCTGTCGGAAGAATTTACTTCCATGGACGTTTTGTTCTACCATGCAAAACGCGCGGCGATCGAATCGGGGCTTGTCAAAAAGGGTGACCGCATCGTTATCACGGGCGGCAATCCGAACGGAAAGTCCGGCAACTCGAACGTCATCAACATTGAACAGATCTGAAGCAAATGCTCAAAAGCAAAGAGCCGCCTGCGGGCGGCTCTTTTTCCGTAAAAACTATACTACGGCGCACTGCTTTCGCAGCTCGCCGTAGTATAGTGAGAGAATATGAAAAAAGTTTTGGGTGGACTGGTTTGTTTTGTGCCTTTATTATAGCGCGCAAATATGTTTATTGTATGAAAACAGAATGAAGAATACAAAAACTTTCTTGTGAAAACCGCACTTTATTGCATATATTTGGCACAAATCGCTTCCGCCACGCGTATCCCGTCCGCCGCCGAGCTCGTAATGCCGCCCGAATAGCCGCACCCTTCTCCGCAGGGATAGACGCCGCGCATCGACACGCTCTCAAGGTTTTCGCCCCGCAGGATTCGGACGGGTGAGGAAAAACGCGTTTCGACGCCTGTGAGAAGCGCGTCGGGGGCGGCAAAGCCGTGCAATTTCCCGTCCAGCTCAGCCAGCGCTTCCCGCATAGTCTCCGACACGGCTTCGGGGAGCAAGACGTTCAGATCGCAGAACGCCGTACCCGCCGCATACGTCGGCAGGACCTCGCCGAACCGCCCGGATACGCGCCGCGCCGAAAAATCTTCCGCTCTCTGCACGGGAGCGGCGTACGTACCGCCCGCAGCGCGGAAAGCCGCCCGTTCAAGGTCGCGCTGGAAGGCGACGCCGTCCAGCACGTTCCCCCTGTAAAAATCCTGCAGCCCGACGGATACCAGCAGCGCACTGTTTGCATTCGCCCTGCCACGCGCATAATCGCTCATCCCGTTTGTCACGACGCCGCCCTCTTCGCTTGCCGCGGGGATAACGACGCCTCCCGGACACATGCAGAATGTAAAAGCTGTCCGCTCCCCTCTGCGCGCCACCAATTTGTAATCGGCTGGGGGCAGCAGCGCGGCGGCTTCGCCGTATTGCGCGGCATTGATCTTTTTTTGCAGATGCTCGATGCGCGCCCCGACCGCGAAAGGCCTTGCCTCCATCGCAAAGCCGCTCCGATGCAATGCCGCAAATGTGTCGCGGCTGCTGTGCCCGATCGCCAGCACGACCTCGCTTGCCTGCAATTCGTATCGAGTTCCGCTCTTCAGGTCGCGCACGGAAACGCCGCACACGCCTCTGTCATCGGAAAGGATCCCTTCAAAACGGGTATGAAACAGCATTTTGCCGCCGTTTTGCAAAATATGGCTTCGTATCGACGTGAGTACGCCGCGAAGTTTATCGCTGCCGATATGCGGCTTGTTCAGATAAGCGACCTCTTCGGGCGCGCCGAAGCGCACAAACGTTTCAAGCACTTCACGGTTGCGGGGATCTTTTGTCTGCGTGTTCAGCTTGCCGTCTGAAAAAGTCCCTGCGCCGCCCTCGCCGAACTGTACGTTGCAATCCTCATCCAGCCGTCCGCCCGCAAAAAAAGCAGCATTCTGCGCCGCGCGCTCCTCTACCGTCCCCCCGCGTTCCACGACGACGGGCGCAATGCCTCCTGCCAGCAATCGCAGTGCGCAAAACAGCCCTGCGGGGCCGCTTCCCACCACGACGACGGAGCGCGGCTGTTTGCGTACCTGCGGATACGACGGGGCGGAATCGGCGACGGGCTTTCTATCCGCCTCAATGCTGTATATCCAACGGATCTCCCGCTTATCGCGCGCATCCAGTGACTTGCGCAGAATGCGTACGTATGCCGCGCCGTGCAGGCGGCGGGCGGCAATATCCAAAAGTTTTTTCTCACTCTCACCGGGAGCAAGCCTGATGTTGTCTATCCGCATAACGCCTCCGCGATCGTATCCGCCGCACAGGCGCCGCTCGAAAAGGCCCATTGAAGATTGTATCCGCCGCACTCTCCGTCCACGTCGCACAGTTCGCCGACGATAAACAGCCCCTTCGCCTTTTTGCTTTCGAGCCGCTCGGTCAGTTCTTCCATGAAAACGCCTCCTTTCGTGACCTGCGCGTTCGCAAATCCGTCCGTTCCTGTAACTTTGACGGTAAAAAACTGAAGCGTCCCTGCCAGATACGGCAATTTCTGCACAACGTCTTCCGCACGCTCGCCCAAAGCGATGTTGCAGCGACGGAGCGCCGCCTTTCCCACTGAACTGTGCACGATCCCGCGGAGCAGGTCCTCCGCGCACATCTGCGGATACCGCTCCGCCTTTGCCCGCAACGCCGCTATCAGATCGCCACCGCCTATATCAGGCAAAAAATTGATCGTAAGCTCGTCGCCCTCCCGCACAAATGCCGAAATGCGGAAGATCGCGTCGCCGCTGACGCCGCTGTCCGTGAACAGCACATCGCCGCGCGTACGCGCATCGGCAAAGCAGGAACGCCGTTTGCCGACCCCGCGCATAAGCCCGACCGTACAATCGCAGCGCACACCTTTGAGTCCGCGGACAGGATCCTGCCCCGTCCTGAGCCGCACGAGCGACGGCGAAAGCGGCGTAACGGTATGCCCGAACGCCCTTGCGAGCGCATAGCCGCCTCCGTCCGAACCAAAGTGCGGCGAAGCCATGCCGCCGCACGCAAGAACAAGCATGCGGCAGAACAGTTCGCCTTCCTCCGTACGGACCAGAAAACCGTCCGCTCTTTTTTCGGCGGCGACCGCTTTTTTGCCGAGCCTGATCTCCACGCCGCTTTTTTCAAGGGCGAAGCGGAACAGATCCGTCACAGCCGACGCCTGCCGCGAAGTCGGATAAACACGCCCCGTTTCATCCGCGGAAAACAGCCCGCCGAGCGCCGTCAGCTCACGGAGCAGCCATTGTTCGCCGTATCTGCCGAGGACTGCCGCGACCCTGTCCCTGCCGGATCCGAAATAACGGTCAGCAGAAAGATTTTCGTTCGCCACATTCCCCTGCCCGTTCCCCGTAACGGAAAGCTTACGCCCCAAACGGTCGTTCCGCTCCAAAAGCAGAACGTTGCCGATACCGCGCTCCGCAAGATGAAGGGCGCACATCATTCCCGCCGCGCCGCCGCCGATGATCACGGCATTGTAGGTCATGCCCATAGACAACTCCCAAACCAATGAAATCTGTCATTTTCCCGCAAATGATTTTAATACTTTTTCCCTGTTTTGTCAAATTTTCTGTGAAAATTGGTAAATACTTGACTTTTCCTTTATTTTGTATTACCATACAAGCAGAAAAAACTACGTGAGGTGACAGCTTATGGACAGGATCCTCGAATGGATCGCAGAAAACCCCGTCTATGCGGGCGTTATCATCGCCGCGGCCGTGATCATAGTCGTATTGGTCATATTGTTGATCGTTCACGCCGCCCGAAAATCCAAGAGAAATAAGGAAAAGCAGGAACTTTCCGAATCCGCCGCTATGCAGAACGGCACCGACGCTCAGGCCGAAAATGCTGCGGCAGGCGAAGCCGTTTCGCCGTCCGACGAACAAACCGAACCTGTCTGTTCCAAAGCTGAGCCGGCCGAAACCGAACCCGTCCTCGCCGCACAATATGAAGCTGAAACGGCTCCCGCTCCTCTTCCCGAAACAGACGAGCCGACCGTTCAGCCCGAGGGTTCTTCCGAGCTGCAGAAAAGCGAATTGTTCTCCGAAACGGCTGTTCCGATCTCTGCTGAGCCCTCCACCCCTGCGGACACGGCGTCACCCGAGACCGATGCGGCATCCGACCCCGAAGACAGCACGCCCGTCCCCGTTGCAGAGTCCCCTGCCGAAGAGGAAAGCCAACCCCTTGCCGAGGAAAGCAAGCCTCTTGCCAAAGAGACGAAACCCACATCCAAAAAGCGCAGCACAAAAACCGCCGAACCGACCAAAAAGTCGACCCGCACGGCACAGCCTAAAGCCGAGGAACCGGAAAAGCGCAGTGCGTATTCCGGCAAATGGATGATCTTCAAAAATGAGGATAAGAGCTGTTATTTTGAGTTGCGCGCCTCCAACGGCGAAAAATTGCTGCGCAGTCTCAATTATACCTCCCTGCAGGGAGCAAGATCTGCGATCAATACGTATAAAAACAATATCGCAAAAGACAACATCAGCATCGCGCAATCCAAAACGGGGCAATATTATTTCCAGCTTCTGAGCGGCTCCAAACAGCTGCTTTGCACGGGCGAAACGTATTCCTCCCGCCCGTCCTGCGAAAGCGCCGTCGAATCGGTCAAACGCTTTGCGGAGACCGCCGTCGTTACCGTTGCGGCGGAAGAACCCGCGGACGAATAAACACCCTCAACACCAAATAAGCGCCTTCCGCATGACTGCGGGAGGCGCTTTTCTTTATTCTCTTCCGATCCTGCCGAACAGGCAATTTTACTTTTTGGGTACGATCCTGTCTTTCCCGCCCATGTACTTGCGCAGCACTTCGGGGATGGTGACGCTTCCGTCTTCGTTAAGATGATTTTCAAGAAGCGCGATGAGCATGCGGGGCGGCGCAACGACGGTATTGTTGAGGGTGTGCGCAAACGCGTTCCCCTTCTCCGTTTTATAGCGGATCCCGAGCCTGCGCGCCTGCGCGTCAGTGAGGTTGGAACAGCTGCCCACTTCAAAGTATTTTTCCTGGCGCGGGCTCCACGCTTCCACGTCGATGCTCTTGTATTTGAGATCTGCAAGATCGCCCGAACAGCATTCCAGTGTGCGTACGGGGATCTGCATGGATACGAACAGCTCGACGGTGTAAGAGTACATCTTTTTAAACCACTCGGCGCTCTCTTCGGGTTTGCAGATGACGATCATCTCCTGCTTTTCAAACTGATGGATGCGGTAAATACCGCGCTCTTCGATGCCGTGCGCTCCCTTCTCCTTACGGAAACAGGGCGAATAGCTGGTGAGCGTGAGCGGGAGCTGTTCGGCGGGAAGAACGGTGTTCATGAACCTGCCGATCATAGAGTGCTCGCT